>Ga0255351_1000077_pt1 | contig 44715 bp, 47 predicted proteins | sample HBST25r2metaG_FD_186024 | JGI IMG/M metagenome (GOLD analysis project Ga0255351, IMG submission 186024) | Peat soil microbial communities from Stordalen Mire, Sweden - H.B.S.T-25.r2 | ecosystem: Environmental > Terrestrial > Soil > Wetlands > Peat | place: Sweden: Norrbotten County, Stordalen... | reverse complement strand
CCATTTTTCGCATTTGTTTGCTAACCTTCTTCATTGGCTGGTCTCCTTTTAGCACCTCGAGTGCGCTGCGTACAGCTTAGCTGCTCGCGAGACCAGCCGTCTCATCCCATCTGTAGCGTGGACCTCCTGGTCCACGCTTGTTTCTTTATCGAGAGACGTTGAAAGTTCTTACCCGGCCGCCAGTTGCTTGGAGCGTTCAGTGGCGCGCATGACGGCTTTGATGAGGGTGACGCGCAGGCCGCCTTCTTCCAGGGCCATGATGCCGTCGATGGTGGTGCCAGCGGGGGTGGTGACGGCGTCTTTGAGCATCGCCGGGTGGTAGCCAGTCTCCAGCACCATCTTGGCTGCGCCGTAGGTGGTCTGCGCGGCTAGCTCGGTGGCGATGTCGCGCGGCAAGCCCACCTTGACGCCAGCCTCGGCCAGCGCCTCAATGATGATGTAGATGTAAGCCGGGCCAGAGCCGGAGAGGCCAGTGACGGCATCCATGTGCTTTTCTTCGACAGTTACGACGCGCCCCACGGTCTCAAAGATGCGCTCGGCCAGTTCCATCTTATCCTTGCCGACAAAGCGGCCGCGGCAGAGAGCAGCCGCGCCTGCGCCCAGCGTGGAGGGCGTGTTGGGCATGGCGCGGATCACCGCGATCTCCATCCCCGCGGCCTCTTCAATGGAGCGCGTTTTGACCCCGGCGGCAATCGAGATCAGCGTCTTCTCTTTGCTCAGTACGGGGCGAATCTCTTCGATCAGCGCCGGAATCTGGAAGGGCTTGACGGCGAGCAGGATCAGGTCGGCCTGGCTGGCAGCCGCGCGGTTATTGGTGGTCACGTCCACGCCCCACTGCGTGCTCAGCGCCAGCGCCCGCTCGTGGTGGCCCACGGTGGCGTGGATCTGATCGGATGCAAAGAGGTTCTGTTTGAGAAAGGCCTGCAACAGGATGCCGCCCATCTTGCCCGCGCCCAGAACGGCGACCCGGACATGGGGCAACTGCGCAGGTACTTCGGTGGCCTCAACGGCTATCTCCGCCATGTTTTTCCTTCTTTTGGTGTGAGTGTTGTGCAACTCTCCAGAATACGCGCAAACGGCGCGCGGAGGCCAACCCCCGCGCGCCGTTTGAATTCTTCCTGCCAATTACCGGGTCAACAGCTCTTCCTTGTCGAGAAAGCCCTTGATGCCGTCTATCAGGTTTTTATCCACATCAGCAGACGGCCAAGCGCGATTCAAGAGGAGGTAGCCGCCGGGCAGCGTCAACGTCTTGATGCGGTTGCCAATCGCGCCCACCACTGCGGTCTGCCAAGCATAGTACTCGGCATCGTAGCTTCCCGCGTAATTCTGCGCTACCTTCGCATCGCGCTGATCGGCGATCAATGTTCCCGCGTAGGCAATCACAATCGGAGGCCCATAACCTTTCAAGCCGTCCTTATTGATCGTGCAATTGAAGAGAACACCATCGGGTGAATCGTGGTCGCCTTTGCCTTCACTCTTCGCAGTGGCTTGGTTCCCAATGCCATAGCTCAGCCACACGCCATTATCCTCGCCCTTCTTGGGGAAGACGGCGGCGGCGCGCTCGACTCTGACTCCCAGCGGACTGCCGGCAGGAAAGCCCGCTGCTGTTTTATGGGCATCGGTAACCGGATCGGAACTGGTGCCGCCCACTCTCTCCAGCTTCATCTCGCCGGCGATAGGTTGAGGCGGTCCGGTAGAAGCGTTGGGGTCGGTTACAACATCTCCCTTGGTTGCCGCGGCGCTCTTGGAGTAGTCAATCTCCTGCGAAGCGACCTCGGAGACCGATTGCAGCACCAGACGTGCGCTATAGGTATTCAGATTGCCGAAGCCGTCAATGGCCGTGATCTTGCCATCCTTGTCGCGCTGAATACCAGCTTTGACGCCGTCCAGGCGGCCAACCAGCGTTGCCGTCACCGTGTAGCGCCCGCAGCCCAGGCAGAGTCCGTCACCTTTGAAGGGCGCAGAAAGCAGCGAGTCGAATTGCTTGAAGTCCTTGCTCTTTTCCAGCGTCACCGCCGCGCGCTGTCCGGCGTCGGCAACAGTCCCGGTAAAGTTCTTGGCAGGCTGAAGTTGCACCACAGCCGCCGGACCCGCCTTGGCTTTGGTCCCTTCAGGATAGGAGAGCCAGATGGCGTCCACCTTCTGGCCGCAGTCCGCGCCCTTGATGACGAACTGGTCAAAACCGGCCGCCACCGTGCCTTTGATCTTGACGGTCTTGCCGTTGAAGGAGACGGGATTCTTCAGAATCTCGCACACGGTTGTATCGACCGCCTGAGCGTGCAGGCAGCAGGAACATGCGCTGAGAAGCGCAAGGGCAAAAAGACGTTTCATGAATTTTTCTCTCCTCTTCAATAATAAGGCCCTTGCCGCCTGATCCACGCCGAGAGCCGGTAGTTTTTATTACCTGAAGCGAAAAGCGAGATCTGGGGCACCCGGCAGTTCAATGAGGAACTGATCGATGCAGTGAAGATCTTTGGCATCAAGCCCAAGCGAACCAGTTTCCGCAGTCCGTGGCAGAACGGTGTTGCTGAACGGTTCGTCGGCAACTGCCGCCGCGATCTGCTCGACCATGTCATCATTCTCAATGAACGCCATCTGAAGCGCCTGATGAGTGAGTATGTCCGCTACTATCATGAAGACCGGACGCATCTCGCGCTGGCGAAGGAAACACCTGCTGGTCGCGTGGCGGCGAGTAACTCAGAGGCCTGTAGCAAAGTCATCGTAATGCCCAGGCTCGGCGGCTTGCATCATCGCTACGACAGGGCTGCCTGAGTTTCCGGAACGAACATCTTGCTTCAAAGCCTAAAAACAACTGCGGGAGAGCTGCGTCCGCCACACAATCGCAGTCCACATTTCGGCGCTTTTGTGACGATTTCTGGTCACCGAACAATCCTCTCCCGCTGTTGAATTCCTCATCCAGGAAGGTCTTATCGTACAAACCAAGCCGCTTTTACGCCCGGATGGGATTTTGGCGAACCACAACACGTGTCGAATGCACATATTGCGGATTGTGTCATAGTCACGTGCTCCTCATCGTACTTTATCCCCGGTCCCCAAATGCGAGGGACCGGGGGCACCCTCAGTGTGATTTGAAAATCTCTCCGAGACCGGTGCCACCCGCCCGCAATAGGAATATATATGCTACCATTTAACGGATGGTCGAGATTCGGGAATATCTCGTGCGGGACGGGCGCAATCTCTTCGGCGATTGGTTTGACCAGCTCAACTCCGAAGCGGCGCGAAAAGTGACCACGGCAATCTACCGGCTGGGCTTGGGAAATTTCTCGAATGTGAAGGGTGTTGGTGGCGGAGTCTATGAGTACCGCATCGACTTCGGTCCAGGATACCGAGTCTACTTCGGCAAAGACGGAGAGCGGATCGTCATCCTGCTCTGCGGCGGCATGAAGAAGCGGCAGCAGGACGATATTGCATTGGCTGGCGAATCCTGGCAGGAGTACAAGCAACAGAAGAGGAGCGAGCCATGGCGTTGACGCGGGATTTTCGAGAGACAGTGCAGGCGCGGGTGCGGAACGATCAGGAGTTTCGCCGCGGATTACTGAGCGATGCTGTCGAGTCACTGCTGGCGGGCGAGACGCCGTTGGGCCGCGAGATTCTGCGCGACTTCATCAATGCGACGCTGGGCTTTCCCTTGCTGGCGGAGAAGACGGGAATTCATGTAAAGACGCTGCATCAGATGTTCGGCCCCAAAGGCAATCCAACCGCCACTAACCTCTTCAACATCATCGCCTGCTTGCAGCAGCATGAAGGGGTTCGGTTGCAGGTGGTGGCATAGGGGGTGTGATACTCCACCTTTCACAAAGGGCGCGAAGGATGGGGCATCTGGCACTGTAATAATAGCTTAGTGCGCAATATCTTGAGTCAATTGCGTCTGTTGAACCCTTGGTATATGCTCAAATACTTTGACAACATCGTAGCCCACGTTTGCATAAATTCCTGTCTCTTCATCTTTTGTCTGTCGGATAAGCAAACGCACTTTAAGCTCATCCCCCGGAGCAATTTTGATATTGTGCGCAAAAAACTCTGTATAAAACTGCTGATCCAATACCGGCGCAGATATTTTTACTCCTCTCCATCGGAATTCCCATTTCCGACGTTCGCGCACCAGAATAGCCTTCACAATTTGCAGATCGCAATTCTCTTCGATAAGTCGAGTATTTCCTTCATCCCTTATACTCGGTACGATTTGCGGGAAGACATCCCTCGGAATGACAATATCCGGAACAGGTGAGTCCATGTGTGGAACAAACGCCATACCTGTTACGTGTTGATCGTTTGATAAAGATTCCATCGTACGACCAATGGCCCCAACAAACTGGGGATTTTTCTCGGCTATGCGAGTTCCATCATAGACTTTTCGCGGTATCACAATACGCTCGTTGCCGTGTTCGACAACTACTTCATCAGTTTGAACATCTACCCTCAAATCTTGATGAACTGACAGAGTTCGTTCGTAAATGAAATTCGTAATGATGCCAAGAATGATTACTTGCACTGCTTGGTTCGAAAATAAGTTGTGTGCTGTATCGTAAATCGCCCGAATTTTGGCTCGGAAACTTCCAGGTCCAAGGGCTTCGACGACGATCTCAATATCATGTCCGGTATTGATGGTCGAATTAGCTGCTTTAGCAGCATCGGCCAAACCGATGAGCATCGACGCTAAGGTGTAAGCGTTTATTCGTCGATCTTCAGTCGCGAGATGTATGACAAAGCCGTCTTCAAATTGCGCGATGTCGGTGATTTGCATATTGGCTCCGAATCATCATATCAGTCAAGAGTAAAGAAGTGAGAAGAAACTTGGAAGGAACTTTCACTGTTCTCTCTAGTCCTCACTTCTTCAATGGCTTGCGCGCAAAGTAATACAGCGATCCGGCCAGCACGGCGAAGGCTGCCACGGCGACATAGTTATTGTCCAGAAAAGTGTGGGGGAAGTTGAGCAGGTCGCGGCTGTCTTTGAAGGTGGCTTCGTAGCCTTTCAGAGCCACGCCGATCAAGCCCACAATGCCGCCCGCCGCGATAAGTCCCGATGCAAAAAGAGAGCCGGGAGAGATTTCGCTCTCGGTGCTTTCGCCGCCTGCTTTTTTCACTGCCTCATCGACGAACCAGCGCACCATGCCGCCGCAGAAGATGGCCAAAGTCGTTCCAATCGAAAGATACGCCCCGACGGCAAAGCTGAGCGAGCGCACGCCCAAAAGTTCGACGGCAATGACCAGGAAGACGCCCAGCAACACCAATCCCCAGGCGAGCTTGCGGCTGAGGATGCCGCTGATGACGGTAGCCATCAAACGGGCCTGCGGCGCGGCGGCCTTCTCGCTGCCGATGCCCTGAATCCACTGGACTTCGATCTGATGCGTGGCGGGCGAGTAAAGATATTTGCCGTCTTCCAGTTCGGCCGAGCCAAGAGCGTTGAGGATAATGTATTCGGCTTTGTGGTGGGTGGTAGCCGACTTGTTTGCGCCGAGAACGCGAAAGGTGTCGGGCAGATGCTTCGCATCATTCTGGACCGCGACACCCGAGTGCGAAGCGGAAAGATTCCAGGCCTGCGGGGCGGAGTGAAACTCCTGCAAGTTGGTATTCATCACGTTCAGTGTCCAACCGATGGAGAAGGTGGAGACGACGACGCCAATCATCAGCGCGAGCTGCTGGAGGCGCGGCGTGGAGCCGACCAGATAGCCGGTCTTGAGGTCCTGCGAGGTGTCGCCTGCGTTGCTGGCGGCGATGGCGACGATGCCGCCGATAGTGATGGCCAGAGCGCCGTAGGCCGGGGCCGTCCAGCCCTCGACGAGGAAGACGGCGCAGGTGGCCATTAGTGTGGCGATGGCCATGCCGGACATGGGATTGGCCGAGGAGCCGATGAGTCCGACAATGCGCGAACTGACCGTGACAAAAAGGAAGCCGAAGACAACGATCAGCAGCGCGGCCGCCAGATTGGGCAGCACGCCGACCTGCGCTCCGGGCACGGGCTTGAAATAAAGGAAGCAGAAGGTGATAACCATGATGACGAGCGAGCCGAAGACAACCGTGCGCATGGAGAGGTCGTCCTCGGTGCGCAGCGGCTTGGCGCTGCCCGCCTTGCCCGCGCGGAGGTTCTTGAAGCCTGCGCTGAGCGCGCTGAGGATGGTGGGCAGCGTGCGCAGCAGCGTGATGAGTCCGGAGGCGGCCACTGCGCCCGCGCCCATGGGGCGGATGTAGGTCTTCCAAAGGTCGCCGGGTTCCATCTGCGCAATGGGCATGGTGCCGGGATAAACCGGATGGCCGACCTCTTTGCCAAAGAAGTAAATCAGCGGCATCAGCACGAGCCAGGAGAAGACGCCGCCGGCAAAGATCACTCCGGCGATTTTGGGTCCAATGATGTAACCGACGCCTAAATATTCAGGAGTCGCGTCGGCTTTGATCGATGAGCCTTTCAACACGTGCTGGGGGCCGAAGTCGGGCCGGAACTCGGGCGTGCCGGGCCAGGCCTTGAAGAGGTTTTCATTCTGAAAGAAGGTGTAGAGGCTGCCGATGCCTAGGCCGAAGAAGACGCGGCTGGCGAAGGAGCCTCCCTTTTCGCCGGCGATCAGCACGTCGGCGCAGGCCGTGCCTTCAGGGTATTTCAGCGTCTCATGCTCCTGCACAATGAGCTGGCGGCGCAGCGGAATCATGAACAGCACGCCGAGCCAGCCGCCGATCAGCGCCAGCATGAAGATGCGCGAGTACTCCAGATCGAAGCCCAGAAAGACCAGCGCGGGCAGCGTAAAGATGACGCCTGAGGCGATGGACTGGCCTGCATTGCCGGTGGTTTGAACAATGTTGTTTTCCAGGATCGAGCTGCGGCCAAAGGCCCGTAAAATACTAATCGACAGCACCGCGATGGGGATCGAAGCGGCGACCGTGAGCCCGGCCCTCAAGCCCACATAAACCGTAACCGCGCCAAAGACGACGCCAAAGACAGAGCCCAGCAGAAGCGCGCGCACGGTGAATTCCGGGCGTTTTTCGCTGGCGGGAACAAACGGCTGAAAGTCGGGCAAGGCGAGCCTCCGAAGGATTTTTTGTGGGAATCCTCTGACTGGGAAGTTTACCAGTGTAGGGGGCGGGCGCGACAGGGCGGTTATCCGTTACCCTAGAACAGGGAGTAAGAAACCAGATGGCTCAAACACAGATCAAGTTCGGCACCGACGGCTGGCGCGCAATCATCGCCGACGACTTCACCTTCGCCAATGTGCGCATTGCCGCCGAGGCTATCGCCGCTTACGTTCACGCCGTGGAAGATCCGTCGAAGGGCATCGCCATCGGCTACGACACACGCTTTGGCTCGAAGCGCTTTGCGCGGACCTGCGCGGAAGTCGTCGCGGCCACGGGCATTCCCGTGCTGCTGGCCGACCGCATTACGCCCACCCCGGCCGTGAGCTTCGCCGTCGTCAAGCGCGGCATGGCAGGCGGCATCATGATTACCAGCTCCCACAATCCGGCGCAGTGGAATGGCGTCAAATACAAAGGCTGGTACGGCGGCTCGGGCAAGCCGTCGATGATCTCCGACATTGAGTCGCGTCTCGGCCAGACGGTTCCGCTTGCGGCCACGCCCGCAGCCATTACAGAGGTCGATTTTATCCCGCCCTATCTGACAGCTATCGAGGCCTTCACCAGTCTGGACAAGCTGGCCAACTCCGGCATGAAGTTCGGCCTGGACGCCATGTACGGCGCGGGCGGGACCATCATCGCCGACATCTTTGCGCGGCTGGGCGTGGCTCACGTGCAGATTCGCTCCAATCCCGATCCGACTTTTCCCGGCATCAATCCGGAGCCGATTGAGCCGCACATTCGCGCGCTGGCCGAGGCGGTCGTCGCCAACGGCTGTCAGGCCGGCCTCTGTACGGACGGCGACGCGGACCGCATCGGCGCTGTCGATGAGCATGGAAACTTCGTCGATCCGCACAAGATTTACTCGGTCCTGCTGAGCTGGGTTCTCAAGCGCCACAACGACTGGCCGGGAGCCGTCACACGCGCCTTCAACACCACCAAGATGCTCGACCGCATCTGCCAGAAGCACGGGCGCGAGCTAATCGAGCACGGCATCGGCTTCAAGTTTGTTTGCGACTATATGTTGGAGCGCGAGATCGTGATGGGCGGCGAGGAGTCGGGCGGCATCGGCTTCCAGCGCCACCTGCCGGAGCGCGATGGCCTCTTGAATTCTCTCTTGCTGGCCAACGTGATGGCCGAAGAGGGCAAGACACTCGGCCAGCTTGTCGCCGACCTGCAAGCCGAGTACGGCGAGCATCAGTATGGCCGCATCGATCTGCACATCTCCGACGAGATCAAGAACGGCGCAATCGCGCGCGCCAAGGCCTTGCCAACAGGCGATCCGAGTTTTGCCGGAATGCCCATCCTGCGCCAGGAGACGCTGGACGGCGTCAAGTTCTACCTGGACAACCCCGAAGCCAAAACCAAGCCCAACGCCGCCGAGACCTGGATTTTGCTCCGCGCCAGCGGCACCGAGCCGCTCATGCGCATCTACACCGAGTCCTGCTCCAAGGAGTCTGTCGCGCGGCTGCTGGAAGCGGGACGCAACTTCGCGCTGGGGCGACAGTTGTAGATTGCAGAGAACGGAGGGAGCGGGGGCCTTTAGGCCCGGGTCTTTGTCTCTTTTCCGTAATCATCGTAAAATGCAACTGTAGTACTATTGCCGGTGGCAGTGTGGTCGTCGTTGGAGAAGGTGAGCGCGTAGTCGAATACCCGCTCATCGCGATAAAACTGCGATGAACGGGGCACAGCTTTCAGTGTCTCATCAAAATTCTGATAACCGGACCACCTGCCTGTCAAGTACAAGGACATCCTTTACACTTTGTCTCCAAACATCTTTTACTATAGCCAATATAGGAGTAATTCGTAATGTCCCCTCATTCATCTCTGGTGCAGATCGGAACGGGCGGGCAGCCCGCTAACAACCAGCAGGAGCCCCATGATCCCCCCGAGGAGGGCGCACACGCGACAGTTTGCGATTTTGCTGCTTGGCTTGATGGTACTGAGGCTTCGCTACGCTCGGGAAACGGCTGTGCGGATGTACCTTGCGGCAACTGCACCGCATGTTGCCGCTCATCGATGTTTATCCATATCAAGCCCAACGAGACGCAAACGATCCGGCGGATTCCCAAAGCATTGCTATTTGCGGCCCCCGGTCTGCCCAGAGGGCACGTTCTCCTGGGCTATAACGCTCACGGACACTGCCCCATTTTGGTCGATGGTAAATGCTCAATTTACGAAGATCGCCCTCAAACCTGTCGCGATTATGACTGTCGGATTTATGCAGCCACTGGTATTTCTGTTGATCCTCAAACCCAAGCAGAGATCGCGCAGCGTGTCAGCGAGTGGACCTTCAGTTATAAAACTGAGGAAAGCTATCAGAAACACATGATCGTGCGGGAAGCCTCCGCCTTTCTACAACACAAGAAGGACTTGTTCCAGCCAGGGAGCCTGCCAAACAATCCCGTACAGTTGGCAGTACTCGCGGTAATGATCTACCGGCTATTCGCTGCCAGAACTCTTGGGGGCGCAGCTGACATACCCGACGCCTCGATCGCCCATGAGATCATGAGCGCGCTGGCTGCGGCAGGTGGCCCATCTCCGACCATCCCAAAATGATAGGGTGCCCCAGGTCCCGCGTTTGGGACCTGGGAATCCACGAACCTCAACCAGCGGGTGGCGCACCCTTGATTTTTGAAATCTTGACCATTCCACAAAGCTGGGTGCCCCATCCTTCGCGCTTTTTGCGAAGGGTGGGAACCACGAACCTGCGAAACCCGATCTTTCCTCTGGGCGTGTGGCGCACCCTTGATTTTTGAAATCTTGACCATTCCACAAAGCTGGGTGCCCCATCCTTCGCGCTTTTTGCGAAGGGTGGGAACCACGAACCTGCGAGACCCGACCCTTCCTCTGCCCGAACCGAGCCCGAGGAGATACCGGCACCGACGAGTACGAAGCATCCCAAGCCAAAAGGCCGACGCGTAACCGAACGCTCTTCAGAGCAAGTAATATCACATCCATGCTATATTACATTCATGGCATACGAGGTTGAGGTCTCGGACGAGTTCAAGGCCTGGTACGAAGATCTCTCTGAGACCGAGCAGAATAGCGTAGAGCGTGTGGTATCAATGCTGATGGAAGCTGGGCCAGCCCTCGGCTACCCTCAGAGTACCGGCGTGAAGGATTCGAAGATTAGCCATATGCGGGAACTGAGAATTCAGCACGAAGGGCGGCCATATCGCGTCCTTTTTGCCTTCGACCCCACCCGAACAGCAATTCTCCTGATAGGAGGAGACAAAACGGGTGATGACCGCTGGTACGAAAAGATGATCGCCAAAGCGGATGACCTCTACGCGGAACATCTGAAAACGATCAAGAAGCGACCCCGGTGAGCCTAGGGGCGCAGCAACGCAATGGAGTGTAACGCTATGGCTATCAAGTGGAATGATCTGAAGCACAAGTCCTCCCCGGAGGTTCGCGCCAACCTACAGCGCGAAGCTCACGCCGAACTCAATCGCATTGGCTTCCATAAGCTGCGCCAAGCGCGCCAGCAAACGCAGGTCGCAATCGCAGAGAGACTCAAGATCGGCCAAGGTGCCGTCTCCCGCATGGAAAAGCAATCCGATTTCTTGCTGAGTACGCTGCGGGAGTACGTCGGCGCTCTCGGAGGGGATTTGGAGCTGCGCGTCGTCTTCCCGGACGGGAACTTCGTTATCGAGACCTTGGCGTCGGCAACGTCGGCTAAGAAGCGTCCGTCTCGGGTCCAGGCGGTGACTGCGAAGGTTGTGGCCAGGGAAGGATGACGGCAGGTGGCCCATTCTATCTACGCCACATCGAGAATAAGACGTTTTCCCAGCGCCCGGAGCGCCGTGTCGATGCCGTCAATCTTGCTCGTGTGGCGCAGGTGTACGAGCCGATTCACCACCTGGGGCGTGGTGCCCATCTTCCGCGCCAACTCCGCGGGATGAACCTTTTGCCGCAGCATTTCATTCAAGAGCAGCACCTTCGCGCTCAAACTCGCGGGGAGTTCGACAACCGCCTGACCGCGCTTTGGCAGAGAGGGCGCGGGAACCGGGCGCTGATCCTCAAAATAGAAATCCAATGCGGATTCAAGAGCCTCTTTCGCCATTTCCAGGGCGTGCTCGCGGTTGTTCCCGAAGGTATGAGCCTCGGGGATGTCAGGAAAGCTGACCGTGATGAACTCTCCATCTTTACGAAGATGTACCGGATACCCGTGCATATTCACTCCTTGTCTTTAATCCCGAGTTGTTTCTTGATGTCAGCAACGAGTCCCTTTGGAAGTTCTCTCTTCCCGTGCATGGGGAGAATGGTCTGGCGTCCCTGACAGAAGGCTTTCAGATGCGATCCTGTCTGACCACACCCTGTTTCGCCAGCCACCGTTTTAGTTCGTTGCTGTTCACGTCCTAAGCATAAACGATATTGTTTATGCCTGCAAATTCGAGTTGCAAATCCGCTAGACTATTTGCAGGAGGTGAAGCCATGATCGCACTGGAAGAGATGACCGACGAGCAGTTTGAACGGCACACACTCGGCTTGCTGCAAAAGGAGCTTGGCCCCTATGGGATGGCTCGTTTCCTGCGCACCTCTCGCAGCGGTTCCGGCGACTACACCCGCGACCGGCATAAGTGGCTGGACGGGTTGACCATGGATGAGATTCTGGACGAAGCCCAGCGCCTGGAAACCTCGGCAACCGAATAGAGATTACCCGCAGGGGCTAAAGCCCGGCCATTTTTTGCGCTTTTCGGCACGACTGAAGTCGTGCCCTGATACAAAGCACGTTGTCAGAAAATGCACTATGCAATCACCGCGACCTTAGCCCGCTTGCCGAGGCGGACTACGATGCGCGCGGGCAGAGCCGGGACGGAGATGAGAGCGGCTGTGGCTGGTTCTCCGTCCAGCTTGACAGCCTTTTCGGCGATCTTGCGGTTGGCTTCGGCGTTGCTGGCGGCGAGGCCGAGCGCAACCAGCAGCTTGGGCAGGCGGAGTTGATTCGGCTCTGCTCCGGCAACATCAGCGAAGGCTACGGCAACCTCTTCGAGGTCTTCGGCGGTCTCTTTCTGCTGGAACATCTTGGCCCAGTTTTCGTCTGCGGCCAAAGCGGCGACCTCGCCGTGGAAGTCCGCGGTGATGGAGCGGGCGAGGCGCTTTTTGGCGGCCATGGGATGCAATGTGCCGGCGACGACCTCGGCCTTGAGCGCTTCCACTTCGGAGCCGCGCAGGTCGGTGAGGAAGAGGAAATACTTCCACATCAGCTCGTCGTTGATGCTCATCAGCTTGCCGTACATTTCGGCGGGCGGCTCGTTGATGCCGATGGCGTTGCCCAGCGATTTGGACATTTTTTGCACGCCGTCCAGGCCTTCCAGGATCGGCGTCATCAGCACGATCTGCGCCTTCTGGCCGTATTGGCGCTGCAACTCGCGGCCGCAGAGCAGGTTGAACTTCTGGTCCGTGCCGCCCAGCTCAACGTCGCACTCCAAGCAGACCGAGTCATAACCCTGCATGACGGGGTAGAGGAACTCGTGGAGGCTGATGGGCAACTCGGCCTGGAAGCGCTTGTGAAAGTCGTCGCGCTCCAGCATCTGGCTGACGGTAAAGCGCGCGGCCAGACGCACGATGTCCTCGTAGCCAAGCTTGCCGAGCCACTCGCTGTTGTAGCGGATTTCGGTGACGCTGCGGTCGAGGATTTTGAAGGCCTGCTCGGTGTAAGTCTTGGCGTTTTCGTTGATCTGCTCACGCGTCAGCGGCTTACGCGTGACGTTGCGCCCGGTGGGGTCGCCGATCAGCGAGGTGTAGTCACCGACCAAAAAAATCACCGTATGCCCGAGCTGCTGGAAGTGGCGCAGCTTGCGCATAAGGACGGTGTGGCCCAGATGTAAGTCGGGCGAGGTGGGGTCAAAGCCGACTTTGATGCGCAGCGGGCGTCCGGTTTTGCGGCTCTCTTCAAGGCGCTCACGCAGGTCGGCGACGCGGATGATCTCGGCGGCGCCTTTCTGGAGCAGGTCTAGCTGTTCTTCTACGGGCAGGAAGTCGGTCATGTTGTTTCAAGTATAAATTCGCGAGGCAGAGGCGGACGAGGCAGGCCGTTCCCACGGTGCTCTGCAAAAATCTCAGAGACTATTTTCGATTCGCCAATTCGATCACGCTAGGCTCTGTCAGCAAACGATGGAGGGTCGGGCTGGGTTCGGTTGGCTTGTCGAGCGCCGCCAGGAAGGCTTGCCACTGAGCGGGAGGAAGCGTAAATTCCTTCTGCTCGGCCAATTCCAACTCCGCAACAGCACAGGCGCTCTGCACAACGAATTCGGTCAGGGTTTGACCCTTGCGCTGCGCACCCCGGCGCAAGAGCGCTTCTTCGGTGTCGGAGATCCGAGCGTTGATCCGTTGCGATTTCAAAATGCGCGGCATAGTTGCCATGAAATGCTCCCGTACTCACAGTGTATGACAAATTAGATCATTGAGGCTAGTCAAGCTTGGAATTATTTATTTTCTATTTCCTTTGTTTTGTATTAGTTCCCTTTTTTCTATCCACTTCAAAATGCTGCCTTGAATTTGGCGCCCAATCAAACCTATGAGGCGCAGAATAATGATTCGATTGGCTTTACAATAATTATCCGCTTGACAAATGGTAGAGATTCGATGAGGATATTCTTCAGGCTGAATCTTTGGTAACCCCATCAGTTGCCGAAGTTTTTAGCGGCTATAGGTACTCAACGTCGATTCTTTTGCGGCTGGATTACACAACACTGAAGGGATCAACAGATATGTCCCTACATTAAACAGGCTAGAACAGGGTTGGATGAAGTTGACTGCCAATCCGGAGTGACAAATATATGAATATTTCGTTCGCTATTTCACCGGCTGAAAAGCTCACCGCTCATCATCAAACACGCCATTTCAAATGCGGCAAGAACTCACTGGACCTCTTCATTCGCAGGGACGCACTGAGAAACCAGCGCGCCGATTCCTCGCAAACGTATGTCGTTCATGTCGATAATGTAGTGATGGGCTACTACTCACTGGTCTTCAGTTCGATCAAGCTGGAAGACGTCCCCGCTTCTATGCAGGCCGAAATGCCCGCAAATTATCCAGTGCCCGTAATGCTCTTCGCTCGTTTTGCCGTGGATAAAAAGATGCAGGGACGCGGAATCGGCACGGCGCTTTTGAAAGACGCTTTTCTTCGAACGGTGGAAGCATCTGAAATTGGAGGTCTTGCGGCAATTCTTGTGGATGCAATCGACGACAAGATGGCCGAATGCTATCGGAGATATGGATTCAAGGATTGCCCTATAGGAGAGCGAAAGCTGATGATCGCCCTGCGAGGCGTGCGCGACCATCTCTCTGGCGTCGCGGTTGCCGATAGAAGTATATAGCCAAAGGGTAAAAAGACATCGGTACTGTTTGGAAGGCAGGCCGAAAGGCTTTACAATTACACTGCAATGACGATAAAAATTGCTTTTCTCTTTCCAGGGCAGGGATCGCAGACCGTGGGCATGGGTCGCGAGCTTGCCGACCGCTTTCCTGTAGCCCGCGAGACCTTTGCCGAGGCCGATGAGGCCGCTGGTTTTCCGCTCTCCAAGCTCTGTTTCGAGGGTCCGGCGGAGGAGCTGAAGCTGACCGAGAACACTCAGCCTGCGATTCTGACGGCGAGTATCGCCACGCTGCGCGTGCTGGCTCTGCACGGCATTGAGCCGGAGCTGGTTGGCGGCCATTCTCTGGGCGAGTGGTCGGCCCATGTGGCGGCTGGAACCTACAGCTTTGCCGACGCGGTGCGCTTTGTGAAGGCCCGCGGACGGGCGATGCAGTTGGCCTTTCCGGCGGGTCAAGGCGGCATGGCGGCTGTTCTGTCGCTCTCGCCGGAGCTGGTGGCCGAGGCCTGCGCGGAGGCAGCGGCTGAGACCGGCCTGGTGGTTTCGGCGGCCAACTTCAACTCGCCCAACCAGACGGTGATCTCCGGCGCGATGGCGGCGGTCGAGAAGGCCTCCGAGATTGCCAAGGCCAAAGGCGCGCGGCGGGCCGTGATGCTCCCGGTGAGCGCGCCCTTCCACTGCGCGCTGATGCAGCCTGCGCAGGAGGAAGTGGCGCGGGTGCTGGGCGGCTTTACGCTGGCCGACCCGAAGATTCCCGTCGCTTCGAATGTGAGCGGCAAGTTGGTCAACACCGCCGCAGAGGTGCTGGAGGCGCTCACCTATCAGGTGACCGGCACGGTACGCTGGGTGGACTGCATGAAGTCGCTGATCGACGCTGGCGCGAATACCTTCGTCGAGATGGCTCCCGGCAAAGTGCTCTGCGGCCTGCTCAAGCAGATTGACGCAACGCAGAAGCCTGGATTGAATGTGGAAGACGCCGCCAGCCTGGAAGCTACACTGAGCGAAATCACCGCCGCGCGGAATGCTGAATAAGGCACAAACCCAATCGGGCACATCCGGTTGGGTTTAGCTCCAATCCCCGCCAACTTTGTCGGCTCGGCACGATTGAAACTGTAGCGCTGGCCTCCTGGCCGGCTGTAGCGTGGACCTCCCGGTCCACGCTTGTCTCTTATCGAAGTTTCCGCAGCCGCGCGCAGGCCTCGTCCAGCTCATGGTCTTTTTTGGCAAAGCAGAAGCGCAGCAGCTCTTCTCCGCCTCCAGGGTGGAAGAAGGCTGAACCGGCCACTGCGGCCACTCCAGTTGCCGCCAGCAGATGGCGCGCTTTTTCGGCGGCGGTTTTTCCGGGCAGATGCGATGCGCCAGCCAATACATAATACGCACCAGCCGGTGGGCTGGCCTGGAAGCCGGCATCGTTAAGCGCGGAGAGAATGCGGGCGCGCTTGGATTGGTGGTCGCTGGCCAGCTGCGCATAAAAGCTGGGTGGAAGCTGCTCCAGTCCGGCGGCTGCTCCATGCTGCAAGGCCGAGGGCGCGCAGACATACGTTAGATCGTGAAAGTAACTCATCGCGCCCATCCAGCGGGCGTCGGCGGTCACATAGCCCAGCCGCCAGCCGGTGACGCTGAAGGTTTTGCTGAAGCCGGAAAGCACAATGGTCCGTTCGCGCATTCCCGGCAGCGTAGCGGGCGAAATGTGGCGCACGCCGTCGTAGACAAAGTACTCGTAAATCTCATCGGTGATGAGGAAGAGATCGAACTCCAACACAAACTCTGCGATAGCTTCAGTCTCGGCGCGCGAGAAGACTTTGCCGCTGGGGTTGGCGGGAGTATTCAGCAGCACGGCGCGGGTACGCGGCGTAACGGCAGCGCGCAAGGCGTCCAGGTCGAGTGAGAAATCCGGCTCAGCCAGCGGCACAAAGACCGGCTGGATGCGCAGCGACTTCAGCGTGGCCACGTGATAGCCGTAAAACGGCTCAAAGATCAGCACCTCATCGCCGGGATTCAGCAGAGCCATCACCGCAGCGTGCAGTCCGCCGGTTGCGCCCGAGGAGACGAGCACCTCGCCCTCTGGATCGTACTCCAGGCCGTAATCGCGCTGCTGTTTGGCGGCGATGGCGGTGCGCAGGCGACCAATGCCGTCCAGCCGCGTGTAGATATTCTGGCCGTCGCGGATGGCCTGGATCGCGCCCTCTTCGACCGGCGCGGGAACCGGCGTGTCGCAGATGCCCTGTGCCAGGTTGATGCCGCCGATGCGGTCGCACTCCAGCGTCATGGCGCGAATCTCGGATTGGATGGTGACAGGTGCAAGCTGGCTGAGAGCCAGACGGGGGGTGGCTTGGCTTGGCATCGGCATTTTCCTTGTTCATCTATTTTACAGATGCAAGCAATACTGTCTGGTTGTCTGGAAAGTCATGAACCCTTGGGTGCCCCGTCCCTCGCCGCGTTTTTGTTCTTGCGGCTAGGGTGGGATACTACGAACCCTGGGTGCCCCAGGTCCGGATTTTCGGACCTGGGAAACTACGAACCCCACTATCCTTCCTATCCCAGCGTAAAATCATCTTGAATGCATGAACTTTCCCTGGTGTCGAGCATTGTCGAAACCGTGACCGAAACGCTGGCCGCTCATCCTGGCGCGCAGGTCAGGGAAGTTCGCCTGCGCGTGGGCGCTCTGGCCTCGGTGATTCCCGAGTCGCTGGAGTTCTGCTGGGGCATTGTCAGCGAGGGCACGCTGCTGCAAGGTTCGCGCCTCGTGGTGGATCTGCTGCCGGTGGTGGTTTATTGTGAGCAGTGCGCGCAGGATGCAACGCTCGACGGCGTGCAGAGCTTCCGCTGTCCGCGCTGCAATGAGCTGTGCGGCGAGATGCGCCAGGGACGCGAGCTGGAGATTGATTCCATTGAGATTGACGAGCCGGAGGAGATCAATCCTGTTGGTCCAATCCAAAAAGATTGCACAACCACAACGCTGTCATCCTGAAGCCACGGCGCTGTCATCCTGAGCGAACGGGGCCCCAAATGTTCTTCAATTTGGGGGTGGTGAGTCGAAGGATCTGCGGTTGTATTTCTTAACAGCAAGTCAACGATCAGCATCAAGGAGGGCGCATGACGACCAGGATTATGGAGCTGCGGCGGGGAATTCTCAAAAAGAACGACGAACTGGCGGCGACCCTCAGGGCGAGCTACGCGGCGGCTGGCGTGCTGGTGCTGAATCTGGTCTCCAGCCCTGGGACGGGCAAGACGGCCTTCCTTGAGAGGACGCTGCGCGGGTTGCGGGAGAAAGGCGCGCGAGTAGCGGCGCTGGTCGGCGATTTAGAGACCGACAACGATGCGCGGCGGCTGGCGGCCAGCGGCGCTCCGGTCCGCCAGATCAATACGCACGGCATCTGCCACCTGGACGCGGAGATGATTGGCAAGCATCTGGACGGCTGGCCGGAAGTCGCGCTGGGCGGCGTGGCGCTGGGCGGCCTCGATTATCTCTTCATTGAGAATGTTGGCAACCTGGTCTGCCCGTCCAGCTACGACCTGGGTGAGCGGATTCGCGTAGTGCTGCTCAGCGTCACCGAGGGCGAAGACAAGCCGCTCAAGTACCCCACGCTCTTCAACTCCGCCGACGCCGCAGTCATCACCAAGATGGACATCGCCGAGCCGTGTGGCTTTGACCGTGAGCTGGCCCTCAAGAACATCAACGAGATACGCCCCGGCATCCGCATCTTCGAGACCTCCGCCAAAACCGGCGCGGGCATGGACGAGTGGCTGGAGTATCTGGCCGAGCAGCGGGCGGGGCGGTAGGATAATCCAAAAATACCCTTGACGTAACGCGTAATGGTGGGTAACATAGAACATGATCGTTGGCTATCGGGACAGGCGCACCAAGTACTTCGCTCATGGAGAGCGCGAAAGAGCATTCGAAGGCATTGAACGATCGGCGCGTTTGAAGCTGGACCGATTGGATGCGGCAACCTCTCTTCATGATCTTGCCGCATTGCCCGGCAATCGCTTCGAGGCTTTGGGCGGTGATCGTAAAGGGCAATACAGCATCCGCATCAACGACCGGTGGAGAATCTGTTTTGAGTGGCCGGAGTATGATTCAGGCCCATCCAATATCGAGATTGTCGATTATCACTAGGAGGCTTCCATGACCATCCCCGCGATCCATCCCGGAGAACACCTGGCCGAGGAGTTGAACGAGCTGGGCATGAGCGCATCGGAACTGGCGCGCAAATTGGATGTGCCGCCCAATCGCATTACCGCGATCCTGAATGGACAGCGCGGCCTCACCGGCGACACCGCTCTGCGTCTGGCCCATTTCTTCGGCACCAGCGCCCAGTTCTGGCTCAACTTGCAAAACATCTATGAACTGCGCCTCGCCGAGCAGAAAGCTGGGAAGGCTATTCATGCTCTGCCCCAGCTCAAGCAACTGGAGCGCCTCCCCGCCTGACCGGCTATTCCCTTGGTCCCTGGTCCCTTGGTCCCTGGTCCTTTTAGCTGTTGACCGGGGCGGGGAAAGCTCATATCTTTAGTGTGACGATGAAAACTTCCCCCAATACCGTTCGCATCGGAATCGCGGCTGCTGTGATCGTGGGCACCATTGTGTGGCTGGCCTGGTCCGGCTACGGCGCCAACAAGAGCTATTACGTCACCATCGCCGAGCTGGGCGGGATGGGCGACAAGGCCTATACGAGACACTTGCGCGTCGACGGCTTCGTGCAGCCCGGCTCCATCGTACACGATGGTCCGCACGTCACCTTCGTGATGAATGAGTTCGAGAGTCATTCGCCCAAGGCTTCCGGGGGACATCTGCTTACTGTCAGCTACAAAGGCTCCGAGCCGCCGCCGGACACCTTCAAGGACGATTCCCAGGCAGTGGCGATAGGGACCTATGGCCGCGACGGAGTCTTCCACGCCACGGTTCTGCAAGCCAAGTGCGCCAGCAAGTACGCCCCGGCAACGCCCAACGGCCAGCCCAGTACGCAGCCTGCTCCAGCGCCGAACACCAGCCCCCGCGCCGCTAATGCGCCGACGGCCAAACCGGCCAGCTAAATCTGAGTCTGTAATCTGTAAGGAGACATGATGACCTGGAAGAACATTCTGTTGCCGATTCTGATGGTTATCCTGTCTGCGGTAATGATATTTGTGCTTTATGGTTCTCAACATACCATAATGAATACGATTGAGGCTATAGCCTTAGCAATGGGTGTAGTGGGGTCAAGCAAACTGAGAGAAGGTGGACACAAGGAAATTTCTTATTATCTTATCAGTAGCGCATTCATTTGGTCGGCGATTTGCGTTTTGCTATTATTAGTCTTCAAGAATCCTATGTGGAATCATTTCAATCTTTTGACATATGGTTTTTTTGTTATACTTGCCACTCAGTTTCCAGTCGCTCTCTATCTGAATCGAAACAGGAACAAATCCACCTCGCAGCAAACGAGCGCCCATGAATCCTGACGAAAATGCAATTTCCATCCAAACCGGCACACTCAGTCAGCTCCCAAAAGGAGACCTATTGAGTTGGAAAAGATGGAAATCGACTCTATTTCAAAATTTCATTGTGATATGTATGTTGGCGGTATTAATTTACTTAACTAACGGATTGCATTTCAAGTATATTGGCGCTATATTTGTGGTTATTTACTTTTTATCATCCTCAATGAACTCGATTGGTATCGAGGAATTGAAGGATCGCGGCTATCGCAAGCTGATACGATTCTACTTTGTTGGTATTTTGTTTGGATTGATCGGTATTATTTTACTTTGTATCACAAAAATAATACAAGTATCTATTGTGAATATTTTGGTTGGAATTTTTTTGGTGTTTTGTTTTACACCATTCCCTCTCGCTCTCTACCTGAACAGCAAACAGAAAAAATCAAGCACCGAATCTACTATTGCCGATGCCAATTAGCCCCCTAACCACGACCGAAGCATCCACCACAAGTGCAGCTCTCTGCGCTCACGTCGACAACGTCTCTAAGCTCTTCGGCTCCTTTGCGGCGCTGCGGCAGGTCTCGGTGGAGTTTGAGGCGGGGCGCTGTTACGTGCTGCTGGGCGAAAACGGCGCGGGCAAATCCACGCTGTTGCGCATTCTGGCTGGGCTTTTACGTCCCAGCTTTGGCAGGGTCACGGTCTTCGGCGAGAGCGAACCACATGATGCCCGCGCGCGCATCGGCTACATGAGCCACGCGCCAATGCTCTACGACGAGCTGACCGCGCTGGAAAATCTCCGCTACTTCGCCAGCCTGTATCGAGATCAGAAAGACGGGGGCCGCGCGTGCCTCGATCCCGCCGAAGCGCTACGTCAGGTCGGCCTCGACCCGACGCTTGACCGCCCTTTCGGCCACTACTCGCAAGGGATGCGGCAGCGCACCTCGCTGGCTCGCGTGCTGCTCAGCGCGCCGGAGTTGCTGCTGCTGGACGAGCCGTTCTCCAATATGGACGTGGCGAGCGCGCGGCAGATGGTCGAGCTGCTCAGCGGCTTCCGCCACGGCAGCAGGACGATTATTCTGACGACGCATCAGCGTGATCTGGCTGCGCCCATCGCCGACTTTATTCTGACTCTTCACGCGGGCCGTGTGGCGTCCTTTGAACCGGGGGAACCAACGCAATGAAGACTAACGGCGCGCGCATTCTGGAATCTCTCGGCATCCCTTTCGCACTCCGCGAGTACGAGGTTGATCCTGAAGATTTATCCGCTCTCACCGTCGCCAAAAAAGTTGGAATGCCGCCGGAGCAGGTCTTCAAAACTCTGCTGACAACAGGCGGCCCAGGCGTCTACGTCTTCGCCGTGATTCCCGGCGACGCAGAGCTGGACTTCAAAAAGCTGGCACGCGCGGCTGGATTGCGCAAAGCGGAGATGGTTCCGCTCAAAGAGGTACAACCGCTCACCGGCTACATTCGCGGCGGCGTCACCGTCTTCGGAGCGAAGAAGGCTTATCCGGTTTTTGTCGATGAGACGATCATTCTCTTCGATCAGATCAGCGTCTCGGCCGGAGTACGCGGAACGCAGTTGATCCTTGCGCCAGACGACTATTTGCGCGCCGCCGAAGCTGAGACTGCTGACCTGACCAAAGATCATTTACAACAGAACTTGGGTGCCCCATCCATTCGCGCACTTGGCGAATGGGTGGGAAACGATGAACCCGAAAATTCCACACCGGAGACCCGCCGATGACCCGCGCTCTCTGGACTCATCTGGCCAAAGATCTGCGCATTGAGTGGCGCTCGCTGGACACGCTAGTCTCGATGCTGTTTTTCTCCGGGCTGGTGGTCGTGCTGTTTTCGATTGCCTTCGATCCGCGCGGCGCGTTCTCACAGCAGATTGCCGGCGGGGTGCTGTCGGTGGCCACTATGTTCGCCTCGGTGAGCGCGCTGAATCAGGCTTGGGCGCGCGAGATTCGCCACCAGGTGATGGATGCGCAACGCATGACGCCCGCTCCCGGCGCGGAGCTTTATCTGGCCAAGGTGCTGGCGAATTTTCTCTTTGTCAGCATTGTGCAAATCCTTCTGGCACCATTTTTCTTCATCTTTTACAACCTGCACATTGTGGGCCAAGCGTGGCTTCTCGCGCTCGTGCTGCCGCTTGGGACGTGGGCACTGGTGGCCAACGGCGTCTTCTTTGCCGCGCTCTCCATCCGCAGCCGCAACCGCGAACTACTGCTCTCGCTGATCCTCTTTCCCATCTTCATACCAGCGCTGCTAGCGATGGTCCAGGCGACGACAGCGATCCTCACCGGCGAAAGCGATCCAACGCTGTGGATCAAGCTGCTGGTGGGCTACGACATCATTTTCACGACGGTGAGTTTGCTGCTCTTCGATGTGGTTTTTCACGCGGAATAGGACGGCGGAAAAGCTACCAACCCTATGATCTCGCGGTCCAATGCGTATCGCTACAAACATCCTAATGAACGACCTCGCCGCAAGCGGCGGGGAATTAGACCCGGGAGAGATTGAAGTCCACCTGCTGGCCGGTCTGGTCTTTAAAGACGAGAATGGAGGCGCTCTCGCCCCGGTCGAAGCTGCTCGACTGGCCCGAAGGCGATCTTGCTTTGATCCGCAGATACGGTGTAGCTTGTTGTTTCACTCACGCATTTAATATTCCCGGATGAAAATAAGTTGACTATACTATCCGGGAAAAATAGTTGGCAGTCCGCACAACGAAGATCTGAGGAGGAAGGCGAGGTTTCCAGCCCCCCCCCATGAACAAGCTGGATTGAGAGGGCGTTCGCCATTATTTTGGCGAATGTGTAGGATTTGAGAGATCGTTCAGTAAGCGGTCCACCGGGGTTGAGGAAGGCGAGACTCTTGGCAATGCTTGACCGTCCAACTAGAAGATCGAGGCAAGAATGATGAATGTAAAAGTGTGTTTGGTGGCGGGGTGTGTGGCGCTGATGGCGGCGGCGGCACAAGGGCAATCGAAGAGCGGTTGCGAGGCATTGAAGCAGCTGACGATTCCCGGCGTAAAGATGGAAGTAAGTCGCGCGGAGCTTCTGCCGGCTGGCGCCGCGCCCAAGGCTGGACCTTGGAGTTATCAAGGGCCGCTGCCGGAGCGCTGCATGCTGGAAGGCATCCTGAACAAGCGCACCGGGGTTGACGGCAAGCCGTACGGGATTCGCTTCGCCTTTGCGCTGCCCAGCGACTGGAACCGGGATTTTCTGATGCAAGGCGGCGGTGGGGCCAATGGGTCTGTCGGATCGCCCATTGGCGCGGTCGCGGCTGGCGATAAGCCTGGTTTGACGCGCGGTTTCGCCGTGGCCAGCAACGATACCGGGCATGAAGGCGGGGTCTTCGACTTCGGCTTCATGAAGGACGAGCAGGCGTTTCTCGATTTTGCATACGAGGCCAACCATCAGGTGGCGGATGTGGCCAAGCAGTTCATTGCGGCGTACTATAGCAGGCCCGCGGCCCACTCGTATTTTGTGGGCTGCTCGACGGGCGGGCGCGAGGGCATGATCCTCACACAGCGCTATCCGGATGTCTTTGACGGCGTTGTCACCGGCGCGCCGGCGCGGCGGACGGGCGATTCGAATATCGCCTCAGGCCCCTGGCCTGCGGTCGCCTATAACCAGGCAGCGCCCAAGGACGCCAGCGGCAAGCCGATCCCCGGACAGGCACTCTCGGACAATGATCGCAAGCTGGTCATTCATGCGCTACTCAATCGCTGCGACGCCAAGGATGGCGTGGCCGACGGCATGATCTTCGATCCTCTGGGCTGCGACTTTGATCCGGCAGAGCTGGAATGCAAGGGTACAAAGGAGGCAAGCTGTCTGACAGCCGCGCAAGTGAAGGCGATCAAGACGGCCTTCGGCGGGCCGAAGAATCTGCACGGCGATCAAGTGTATCCAGCTTATCTCTACGACACGGGCGTGGCGGTCAAAGCGCCGGTTCCCGGTATGTTGGCGATTGGGGTTGGACCGAGCGTCTTTGGCCCATCCACAAACGCGATGAATATCGACGTGGACCAGATGTCCAAGGCCGCCGAGCAGCCTCTGGTGGACGCGCTCTCGACCAACCTGACGAGCTTCTCCGGCCATGGCGGCAAGCAGATCTTCTTTCACGGCGACAGCGATCCCTGGTTCTCCGCGCTGGACACACTGGGCTACTATCAGGCCATGGCCGCGGAAAACGGGGGCCTGGAAAAGGTCTCGGAGTGGAGCCGGTTCTTCTTTGTGCCGGGCATGGGCCACTGCAATGGCGGAGAGGCGACACTGGACCAGTTTGACATGCTCAGCGCCATCGTCGATTGGGTGGAAAAGGGCGTTGCCCCGCAGTCGGTGGAAGCCAGCGGCAAAGCCTTTCCCGGTCGCACCCGGCCACTGTGCGCCTACCCGAAGCACGCGCAGTACAAAGGCAGCGGCGACACGGAGAAGGCGGAGAACTTCGAGTGCAGGTGAACGGCCCAGGGCATGATCTGATTCACTCCGAGGAATAGCTTGCTGAATACACCAAGGCACTCTATCGGCTGACCTCAGAGCCGCATCAGACAGCGGCGCAAGTGGAGGCCATCGAACTGCTCACGATGTTGATTGAGCGATATGAAGAGGAACACTATGCCGTTCCATCGGCCTCACCTGCCGAGGTGCTCCGCTTTCTGCTCGATCAGTATGGCTTGAAGCAGCGCGACCTGGCGGGGGAACTAGGCAGAGAGAGCGTCGTTTCTGAGGTGCTCTCCGAAAAGCGCTTGCTGAACGCAACACACATTGCAGCGCTCAGCAAGCGATTCAGCGTTTCGCCTGCTGTCTTCTTTCCCAATTAAAAAATACAGCCGGAAGTCAATTGCCTTTCGGCTACTCCCTACTCCCTACTCCCTACTCCCTACTCCCTACTCCCTGCTTTTCACATCTCCCGCGCGCGTTCGGACGGCTTTATTTTTGCGCGCATCTTCGCCGCCTCCGTAACTCTCCCATTCTTTTCCAAAAAGCGAGCATAAAACTCATAGGCACCAGCCATCTCAGGAGACAATTCAATCGCGTGCAGGTAGAGTTCTTCCGCTTCAGTATTTTGTTTTCGAGCTACTAAAAGACCAGCAAGATAAAGGAGGTTCCAATATTCGTCTGGATTGATTTTCAGACACATACGATAATGAAATTCAGCGCGATCCAGATCTTTCAGCCTTGTGAATACACGGCCTAACATATGATGGGCGAGTGCGTACTCTGGATCGATCTGAATTGCCCGCTCCAGTAATTCACGAGCTTTCTGCGGGTTGGTTTTTTCTTCAATTACGGCGAGATTATACAAAGCCTCATCGTAGTTAGGATATATCTCGATAGCCTCTTCGAACGCTTCTCGGGCCGCAGTAGTATCGTCAAGCTGCGCGTATGCTGATCCCAACAGCGTTAAAGCGGGTGCATCTCTTTTGATTTGGATCGCGCTCAGAAACCGATCTTTGGCAATCTGCAAAGATTCAATTCTGTCTTTATCTGTTCGATTAAACCAAAGCATTCCCATGATAACTTCGACCAGAAAAGACTTTGGATGAAGGCGAAGGGCCTGATTTAATGCATTTTCCGACTCTTCCCACCTTTCAAGTTGCATTGCAACTCTCCCATATTTCAGAGAAGAAATTCCGTCAACATCACTCTTTGCGCATTCTTTCCACAATTCTAGCGCAGCAGGCAGGTCACCCCTATCGTCAGCCTCAAAAGCTTGTAATTGAAAATTGTCCATCGCAAGATGCTCCGATCTTCTGAAAGACCTTCCGTCTGTTCCCTGTTCCCTGCTTCTCACATCTCCCGCGCGCGCTCAATGGCGCGGATGACGGCTTGGGCTTTGTTGATGGCTTCCTGATACTCCAGCTCAGGGACGGAGTCGGCGACGATGCCCGCGCCGGATTGCACGTAGCCCTTGCCGCCGACGGCCAGCATCGAACGAATCGCAATACACGAGTCGAGATTGCCGGAAAAATCCGCGTACATTACAGCGCCGCCGTAGGTTCCGCGCCGCGTCGGTTCCAGCTCCTCGATGATCTCCATGGCGCGAACCTTGGGTGCGCCGCTGAGCGTTCCGGCGGGGAAGCAGGCGCGCAGTGCGTCCACTGCCGTCAGCTCAGGCTTGAGGCGGCCTTCGATGCTGCTGACAATGTGCATCACGTGAGAGTAGCGCTCGATGAACATCAGCTTGTCCACCTTGACGGAACCGAATTCGCTCACTCGGCCCACGTCGTTGCGGCCCAGATCGACGAGCATCACGTGCTCGGCGCGCTCCTTTTCGTCGTGGATCATCTCGTCGGCCAGGGCCTGGTCCTCGGCCTCGGTGATGCCGCGCGGGCGGGTTCCGGCGATGGGCCGGTACTCGACCTTGCCTTGATGAACGCGCACCAGCAGCTCCGGCGATGAACCCGCCAACTCGACAACCGCATTTTTCAGCTTTTTAGAGGAAGCCTTTAGCTGGCCAGGCTGCCCGCCCAGCGGAGCTTCGGGGGCAAAGCGCAGGAAGAACATATACGGACTCGGATTCACCGTGCGCAGGGAGCGATAGACCTGAAAGCTGTCGGTCTCCGGCTCAACATCAAAGCGCTGCGACAAAACCGTCTGGAAGATGTCGCCAGCCTTGATGTATTCCTTGGTCCGCTCGATAGCGGCCAGGAAGTCTTTTTTGGCGGTGCGGTGCTTCACCTTGAGCTTGCCTTTGCTTTTGCTGGCGGCGAGCTTGGGCAGCGGCCGCGCGAGGCGCTTTTCCAGCCGGTCAAGGCGCTGGACGGCTTTGTCGTACTCCGCTCCGGGCGTGCGGGCCGCTTTGCCACGCGTCACGTCGGCGGTGACCACAAGCCAGATCTCCTTGCGGACGTGGTCGAAGGCCAGCACCTCATCGAAGAAAAGCAGGCAGGCGTCCGGCACGCCTAGTTCGTCTTTGGCCAGCTCCGGCAAGCGCTCAATCTGGCGGACGGCGTCGTAAGAGAAGAAGCCCACAGCACCGGCGGTGAAGGGCGGCAGACCCTTGAGGCGCGCGGGCTTGTGGCCGCTGAGGGCGCGGCGTAGCACTGCGAAGATGTCGCCGTCCGTCTGCACCACCTTTTTACCTTCCGTGATGGTGATCTCGTGGCCGCGCGCGACAATGCGCTTGAAGGGCTGAAGGCCGATGAAGGTGTAACGGCCCACCTGCTCGCCGTTCTCGACCGATTCGAGCATGAAACACTCGCGCTCCAGCCAAGCGGCGCGCAAGAAGGCCGAGACGGGCGTTTCCAGGTCGGCCGAGAGAATGCGGCAGACGGGAACAAGCGTGTGCTCTTTGGCGAGCGCGAGAAATTCTTTGCGGCTGGGCTGAACGGAATTCGCTGAGGCTTTCACACACTTAGTGTAATCGCTGCGCGCAATCGCGGAAGCTGAAATCCAGCATTTCAGCTCCGGCGAGAATAGAAAAAGCCACGGCAAGATCAAAGGCAAAAGGGCGAATAATCCGCAATTTTGGCTCAATATGAGGCCAATACGACCTGGAAAATGGCAGTCCACTGAATCCGTGTCGCGTTGTTGATCCGGCAACGAATACAGCTTGGGTGCCCCATCCATTCGTGCGTCTTTTGCGCGAATGGGTGGGATGGAATGACACCATTTTCTTACCGGATCAATCGTCCAGGCAGAATTGCTGGTTCGTGGCCGCTCTTATGCCGTAGAATCGCCGTAAGATGAAGTGTCCTTATTGCGGTTTCGGGCAGGATCGGGTGGTGGACTCGCGAGAAAGCAAAGAGGCCGACTCGATCCGGCGGCGGCGGGTCTGTGAGCGGTGCAATCGCCGCTTTACAACCTATGAGCGGATCGACGAGATTCCCTACATGGTGGTCAAAAAAGATGGTCGGCGTGAGCGCTTCGACCGCCAAAAGGTGCTGAGCGGCCTGCTGCGCGCCTGCGAAAAGCGGCCCGTCCCTTCGAGCAATCTGGAGGAGATTGTGGACGCCGCCGAAACCTACCTGATGGACGCGCCGGAGCGTGAGCGCACCACCAGCGAGATCGGCGAACTGATTATGAACCGGCTCAAAGGGCTGGACACAGTCGCCTATATTCGCTTCGCCTCGGTCTACCGCGACTTCAAGGACGTGCGCGAGTTCAAGGAAGAACTGGAAGTGCTGCTGGGCAGCCGGGCGGGCAAGGGGAAGAAGTAAAAACCCTCCGTTGGACCAACAAAAACGGTCAGAAATCTGGTATCTTGACCACGTAGATTTCAGGTCTCAAAAGCGAGACCTGGGGCACCCAGATTCATTGGAATGAGCCTCTTGCAAATTTCCTTGGAAATGGCAAGAAGTGTCAGGGCACGACTTCAGTCGTGCCGCCAGAGGCTCCTAAAATGTCTTGGGCTTTAGCCCCTGCGTCTCTTTTTTTCAGTTGCTTGCCCATCCCGCAGCGGCTAAAGCCGGATTCAGTTTGGGCCATTTGCGGCACGACTGAAGTCGTGCCCTGACGCATATCAACTAACTGAAGATAATTTTGCAAGAGGCTCAATGGTTACAAAAAACCGGTCAAAAATCTAATGCATTGCCGCCCCGCCTTCTTCCGCGCCCGGCTTGTTCTTGCTGAGCAGGAAGGCCAGCGCCACCAGCCCCACCGACATCCACGACAACTGCATATAAACATCCTGATAGGCCTGCACCTGCGCCTGCATATTGAGCTGATTGTAGATGGAGGCCAGCGCCATGCCACTGCCATTCGGGCTTCCAAAGTGAGAGCCAAAGAAGCCGCCGAGCACTTGCGTCTGCTGCTGGAATGCGGTGCTGCCGGAGTTCATTCCATTCTGTAAAAGCTGCTGATGCCAAAGCGCGCGGCTGGTCACCTGGGCGTTGGTGACGGCGATCAGGATGCTGCCGCCAATGTTGCGCACAAAGTTGATAAGTCCGGCCACCTGGTTGCTCTCTTCCTTGGGCATGCCTACGTAGGCCGCCGTGGTAATCGAGATAAAGCAGAAGGGGATGGGCATCATCTGAATCACGCGCAGCCAGGAGGCGGCGCTGAAGGTCATGTCCAGCGTGGTCACGTTGGCCGCATAGCGGAAGGTGAGGACGAAGAGCGTGAAGCCGGTCATCGCCAGCCAGCGCGCCGCAACCTTGCCGGTGGCATAGCCGGCGATGGGCATGACCACCAGCAGAATGAGTCCTCCAGCGGTGAGCGCCATGCCCGCGGTGGTCGCGTTCCAGCCCAGCAATTGCTGCATGAACTGCGGCTGCAAAACGGTGTTGGCGTTCAGCACGCCACCCACCAATGCCATCAGGAAGCAACAAATGGCGAAGTTCTTGTAGCGGAAGAGCCGCAGGTTGATGATGGGATTCTTGTGGCGCAGTTCCCACCAGATGAGCGCGATCATGCCGCCCACAAAAAGAAAAGCAAAGAAGCGGATGAAGCCGGAGGCGAACCAGTCCTTCTCCTGGCCCTTGTCGAGCATGATTTGCAGGCCGCCCATGGCGAGGGCCAAAAAGGCCAGGCCGAGGTAATCCATCTTCCAGAGGCGCGAGCGGTCGGCCTTGATCCAAGGCGGGTCTTCGACCAGGCGGTTGACCAGGTAGAAGGCCAGAATGCCGACGGGGATGTTGATGAAAAAGATCCAGCGCCATGAATAGTTATCGGTGATCCAGCCGCCCAGCGTGGGGCCAATCGACGGCGCGAGGACGGCGACCAAGCCATAGAGGGCAAAGGCCTGACCGCGCTTCTGCGGCTCAAAGCTGTCGGCCATGATGGCCTGCGCCATGGGCTGCATTCCGCCGCCGCCCGCGCCTTGCAGCACGCGGAAGACCAGCAGCATGGGTAGCGAGGGCGCAGCGCCGCACAGAAAGCTGGAGACCGTAAAGATGACCACGCACAAAAGAAAGAAGTTGCGGCGTCCCACCACGCTAGAAGCCCAGGCACCGATGGGCAGCACAATGGCATTGGCCACCAGGTAGCTGGTCAGCACCCACGTGCCTTGATTGATGCTTGCACCCAGCGAACCGGCAATGTGCGGCAGCGCGACGTTGGCAATCGAGGTGTCCAGCACCTCCATGAAGGCGGCCAGCGCCACGGTCATGGCGATCAGCCAGGGGTTGACGCGAGGCTTCCAGGGCGCGGCTGGATTCATCTGCATCATGGCAGGCGCGGGCAATGGTTTGTTCTGCTGGGCGGGGAAGTCCATAGACCATGATAATCGATTGGGGGTTTTCAGCGGGCCGCGCGCGCGGAGCCTTTGCAGCGCATTCCTGAGACGGGAAGGTTTCTTCGCGCAAGTGCATTCAATTATCATGGGCGTGAATCAACAATCAAGCAGCAGGGTTTGTTTACGCTTCTGGAAGGACATCCGATGAAATTCTCCCCTTTTCGCTTCAGCGTTTGGGCTGGCTGGGCGCAGGTGTCTCTGTTGGCGCTGGCAGCGGCGCAGCTTCATGGGCAGGCCCCAACGTGGCCTTTGGATGGACCCTCCTTCAGCGCTTCTGCGGAGGAGATTCAGAAGGCCGCGGCCAAGGTGACGGCGGAGCAGTTTGCCGAGGCCACCATGCTCTTTGAGCGCGACGCCTACACCATCGATGCGCATGGGCGCGTCACGTACCGTCATTCCATGATCTGGCGCATCGAGACCAAGGCTGGCGTGGATAGCTGGACGGAGAGTTCCGAGCGCTGGGAGCCGTGGTATCAGAAGCGACCGGAGATTCATGCGCGCGTGATTGAGCCGGATGGCAAGGTCGTCCAACTGGACCAGAAGACGATCACCGACGCCCCGGCCAGCGAAGAGGAAGAAGAAACCTACACCGATGCGCGCATTCGCAAAGCGCCGTTGCCAGGGTTGGCAATTGGTGCCATCGTCGAGGAGGAGACCGTCCTCGAAGACAAATCGCCCTTCTTTACCGGCGGCGGAATCTATCGCGATTTCTTCTCGCGCAATGTGCCCATGGTTCGTTCGGAACTGGTGGTGGATGCGGCCAAGGAACTCAAGCTGCAATACCGCACGCATCTGCTTCCCAACATCGTTATCACCGATGAGGAGCAAGGCGGCGTGCGCCATCTGAAGTTTGTGCAGAGCTACCAGCCAGCGTACGAAAATTCAGACATTAAGCTGGCCACACACATCTATTCCGCTCCGATGGTGGAGTTCTCCACCGGCGATTCTTGGGCCTCGGTGGCGGCAGCGTATCGCCAACTCGCAGAGCCGCAGATCGATCCGGAGAAGGTGAAATCGCTGCTGCCTTCAAAGTCTTCGGAAGCCTCGGCCAATCACACAGAGCGGATTCAGCGCATCGTCTCGCGCCTGCACAAAGAGGTTCGCTACACAGGTCTGGAGTTTGGCGAGGCCGCTCTGCAGCCGCAGACGGCCACCGAGGTTCTCAAGCGCCATTACGGCGATTGCAAGGACAAGGCAGCAATGCTGGTGGCCATGCTGCGCGCCGATGGAATTGCCGCCAACATGGCGCTGCTGGACACCGGTCCCGGTGCGGACGTGACGCCGGAGCTGCCGGGCATGAATCAGTTCGATCACGCGATTGTCTATCTTCCCGCCGACGGCAAGGGCAATGACGCACTGTGGATTGACGGGACAGCAGAATATGCGCAGGTGGGCGTGCTTCCGGCGATGGACCAAGGCCGTCTGGCGCTGGTGATTGCCGACGGAACCACAGCGCTGACACCGACGCCGGAGCCGAAATCCGAAGACGATCATCTGACCGAGTTGCGTGATGTGGTGCTGGCCGATTACGGTCCGGCGCACATCATCGAAACCTCGCTCACCCACGGCGAAGTCGATGAGGAGTACCGCTCGGATTACGGCGCGGGCGAGACGCGTGAGAAGAAGACTAATCTGGAAACCTACGCCAAGAATCAGTATCTGGCCAAGGCGCTCACCAGCGTTGAGCATGGCGACGGCCACGATTTCAGCAAGCCTTTTGCGCTCAAGCTGGACATGGCCGAAGCACGGCGCGGCAATACGCTGCTGGACGATGCAGCGGTGGCGATTCCCTTCACCGGCATCTTCTATCGCCTGCCGGAGTGGTTCCGCACCGATCCCAATCCCAACAACGACAAGCTGACGCCGCAACAGGAAGAGGATCACAAAAAGGCCGTAGCGGCGCGGGTCAGCGAGTTCGATGTACATCCCTTCATCACCGAGTGGCGCTACACCATCACGCCGCCCGCAGGCTTTGCGCTGCGCGCGCTGCCGGAAGATAAAAGCACGGCGATGGGTCCGGCCAAATTCACGCAGCATTACGAAGTGGATGCGAAGGGCATCCTCACCGGCCTGCTGCGCTTTGATTCCGGCAAGCCGAAGTACACCGTGGACGAGGCTCTGGCGCTGCGCGAAGCCGTGCTGGCCGCCTACAAGCAAGACATGATCGAGGTGCTCTTCGATCAGGTGGGCGCCAAGCTGCTGGCCGCGGGAAAGATTCGCGAGGCTCTGGCCGCCGACCGCGCGTTGATTGAGAGCCATCCGAAAGAAGCACTGCGTCACGCGCAGTTCTCCTCGGCATACTTGGAAGCGGGGATGGGAAATCGCGCGCGGTCCGAGGCGCAGACGGCGGTACAGCTCGATCCAAAATCCAAGGCCGCTTTCCGAATGCTTGGCTGGGTCTGCCAGTTCAACACCATCGGAATGCAGCGCGGCCTGGGCTTCGATTGGGATTGCTCGTCGAATGCCTACAAGAAGGCGCTGGAGCTTGATCCGGACGACACCAATACGATGCTGAATCTGGCAATTCTGGACGAGTACGGCCATGACGGCGAACACTATGCCGCCGATGCGCCGCTCACTGATGCGATTCGCCTCTATCGCGCGGTGAAGGGAAAAGACAAAGCAACTGCGGACGAGTACGAAGATAATCTGCTTTACGATTTGCTCTTTAGTGGCCAGTACAAGGAACTGCAAGCGGAGTTGGAAAAGAATTCATCATCGGCGGCGCGCAATGCGCTCAGCATCACCGCCGTGGTTGCGCAGTTGGGCGGTGCGGCAGGGATCAAAGCAGGAGTGGATCGCGCCGATCGCCTTTCATCGGGAGCGACCGACCGCAGCGCCGCGCTGGTCGCCGCCGGCAATCAGTTGGTGCGTTTGCGGCTTTATCCTGAAGCGTCGGGAATTCTCGCCGCCGGAGCCGAAGGGCAGAGCAATGCCGCCGGCGTCACACAGCAGATTGAATTGTTCAAGCAATTGACGCCATGGAAGAACGACTATCTCCCAGCCACCGATCCGCGCGGCGTGGTGCAGCGCATGTACATTGCATTTCTGACGGGAGGGATCAACGAAAAAAGCGCCCCGGAACTGCTCTCACGCCACGCTTACAGCTCTGATCTGGAGTGGGCAAGGAATTTGCAAAAGGCCTCGGAAAGCCGGGGAATCCTGCGGCTGGAGAGTGAAAGTTCTGGAACTCCCTCCAATGTTCTGCTGGATGTGATCGCCGGGCATTTGAAGTTCACTGTCACGGGCGACGACCGGAGCGGACACCGGGTCACCGTGCAAAGTCTGGGCTCCAAGCCTCAGTTTTATTTTGTCAGCAAAGAAGACAATGCTTACAAGGTAATCACCGATGGCAAGACTCTATCGGAGGTCGGCAATGCGGCGCTCTACCTGCTGCGTTCCGGCAAGGAAGCCGAGGCGCGCTCACTGCTGGATTGGATGCGCGATCAGGTGCATCGCGGCGGCGGCGACGATCCGCTCTCCGGACCACTCTTTCCGCGCTTCTGGACCGTGGGTGGCACTGGCGGGCCAGATGCAATTCGCATCGCCGCGGCTTCGCTGCTTGTTTACACGCCGGCCATTAAGGAAGTTCTGCCCGCTATTCATGCGGCATGGGAGAAGGCGACTGATCCGCAGCGCACGGACCTTGGGCTGCTGCTGGCTTGGGGATACGTTGAAACCGAGAACGGCCCCGCGCTCAAAGCCGTCAGTTCTGAGATACTCGCCAAGTATCCCGACTCGTATGAGGCGATTGAACTCGCGTGGAGGGCCGATGCTCTGCTTAAGGATTGGAGCCGCATGAATCAACTGCTGGACGAGCACATTGCCAAACATCCCGACGATGAAGTTCTGTTGCGGCAGAAGGCCTTTGCAGCCGAAGAGCAAGGCGATTTCGCATTGGCGCGCGCCACCGAGCAGGCAGTAATGGACAGGGGCAAGTCCACCGCCAACGACTACAATATGTATGCGTGGACCGCGCTCTTCGACGGCAAGGTAGACGCCGATGTGGTGAAAAACGCGCAGCAATCCACCATGCTCACCAACAACTCCAGCTATAACGAGTTGCACACTCTGGCCTGCATCTACGCCTTCCAAGGCAAGACCAGCGAGGCCCGCGAACTGCTGTTGAAGGCCATGAGCGCGGAGAATCTCTCCGAACCGAACTCGGCGATCTGGTACGCATTCGGTTCCATCTATGAGCACTATGGAATCAACGATGCGGCCATCGATGCATATCGCAAAGTGGAAAAACCGGATGGTCCCATCGGCCCCACCGACACCTACGTTCTGGCCCAAGCGCGGCTCAAGGCGCTCGGCCAATAGCCCGCTGAACCAGAAGATGCAACTCTCTTGAAGGCCACGAGCCAAACCTGTGGCCTTCATTTTTTTTACAACAACTCACGGAAAGCAGCCCGTTCTGCTGCTCAAGTCTCGCATACGATGAACCCCGCGAACTTGCTAACTTGCGATCACCGCGAAGCGGTGGCTAACTTGCTGTTTTTGTTCATAAAACTCTTTCTCAAACAACTCTGTCCCTATGGAGGAATGCGTATCGTGTCAAGCGTGCCATTTCTCCGTGTGATACATTTTTAGAATACGTGCTACCGAAGGAAGCTGATGACTTTCTCTCTGCGGGCCTTTTTCGAGGACGAACCAGGCAACACCAAGGCCAAGATCATCGTGCTATACGCCTTTTTGATTGCTTTCAATATGGCCGCCTGGGGCTGGGCCTTTGTGGCCTTTCATCGCTTTCCGGTGCTGCTGGGCACGGCCTTTCTGGCCTATAGCTTCGGCCTGCGCCATGCCGTGGACGCCGACCACATCGCGGCCATCGACAACGTTACGCGCAAGCTGATGCAGCAGGGCAAGCGCCCAGTCGCCGTGGGCCTGATGTTCTCGCTCGGCCACTCCACCATCGTCGTAGTCGGATCAATCGCCATCGCCGCCACCGCGCTCGCGCTTCAGCATCGCATCGACGGCGTGCGCGCCATCGGCGGCCTTATCGGCACGCTCGTCTCCTCTCTCTTCCTCTTCGCCATCGCCATTGTGAATCTGATCGTTCTCATTTCGGTCTATCGCAGCTTCCAGCGCGTGCGCCGCGGTGAGCCGTATGTCGATGAGGACTTCGATCTGCTGCTCGGCAATCGCGGTTTTCTCTCGCGCCTCTTCCGCCCCGTCTTCAACCTGATCCAATGCAGTTGGCACATGTATCCGCTGGGCTTTTTGTTCGGCCTGGGCTTTGACACCGCGACGGAGATCGGCCTGCTCGGTCTCAGCGCCGCCGAAGCTTCCAAAGGCCTTTCCATCTCTGCGGTGCTGGTCTTCCCGGTGCTCTTTGCGGCAGGAATGTCGCTTGTTGATGCCACCGACAATGTGCTGATGTTGGGCGCATACGGCTGGGCTTACGTAAAGCCAGTCCGCAAGCTCTACTACAACATCACCATCACCTCCGTCTCCGTTGTCGTTGCGCTCGCGGTTGGTGGCATTGAAGCGCTGGGCCTGCTGGTCAGCGAATTTCATCTGACCGGTGCCGCATGGAATTGGGTCGGCAAGCTCAATGAGAACTTCGGCCTGCTGGGTTACGGCATCATCGGGCTTTTTGCCGCAAGTTGGATCGTCTCGATTGCAATTTATAAATGGCGCAGATTTGATGATCTTGACTTCAGCGCGCGCGACGCGGGATAGTACTACCCCTGCGGGAATGCTCACGCGCAGTCAATTTACAGGGAATTTTAATCCATCTTTTCTGAATGCGACGCAACATTCAAGCAACTACAAATTCAGAATGGACGGCTGCACAATATCTCCTATTTGATTCAAGAACACCTCCACCAGCAGTTGAACTTCCTCCCGTCTTTCCTTCCGGCTTTCGCCGCTCACTGTGTTACCGTTTGAATAGCGGCGTCCCTGAGCAGGGCCGGTAAAACGGCAGCGCCCAAGGCCTGAATTCAGGCGGGAAGCAGGGGCGGCTGCCGAAGAATCAACAATGTCTCAGCTGCCGGAACAGAAGACGCTCCCTTTTGCCACGAACCCGGCCTCCGAGCCTGGCTCCGAGCCGCGGCGCGTGCTTGAATTTCACAAAAATGAGCGAGCCGTAGGGCGAACTACGCAGCGAATTCCGCGCTGGCTGGTGCGGGCGGAGTTGTATCTGCGCGTGCTGCTCCGCGTCTATTTCGGCTTGGCCATCCTCTATATGCCTTGGTCGGGCCAGGTGCTGACCTATCTTCCCTGGTCACGCATTTTATGGGATCAGAATCCGTTGTTTTTGCACTATCCTCTGCTCGGCCAATACGCTGCCATGGGTGCAGTGCGCGGGGTTATTTCAGGACTGGGATTGTTGAATCTGTGGTTTGCGTTTCAGGACGTGATCCGCCATTGGGATGATTGACGCTATGAGCGAACAGAAGACAGGGACCAAGGGACCAGGGACTAAGGGACTGGGAACGCGGGAACAGCAGGCCAGCTTGCCTTCCGCAGATTTTCCGGCAACAATCGCTTCACCCGAACCTCCGTCCGGCGCGGATCGCAACGCGTCGCAAGCCGCGCCCCCTGGTCCCTTAGTCCCTAGTCCCTCGGTCCCTGGTCCCTTAGTCCCTAGTCCCTCGGTCCCTAGTCCCTCGGTCCCTAGTCCCTCGGTCCCTAGTCCCTCGGTCCCTGGTCCCTTGGTCCCCGTTCCCTGCATTCCCGGCAACGGCGCGCCCCCGCCGCTCGACTCCGCCCCGCTGGCCTATGAGAACTCCGGCTTCCTTAACAGCGCCGACGGCCGTCTGATCCGCATTGTCTCCGAGTACTTGGAGCCGCTGGCCCGCTTCCGCCGTGAGCAGATTCAAGACACCGTGGTCTTCTTCGGCTCGGCGCGCTTTCGCGGCCGCGAGGAGGCCGATCACGAACTGGAGATCCTCGAAAACACCGGGTCCAGAGAGCCCGCGCCCAGCCATGAGCAGCCCGCCAAGCCGCCGGAGATCGCCGCCGGCCAGGCCACCGAGTTGCAACTCAAGCGCGCCGAGGCCGCCGTCAAAATGGCTCGCTACTACGAGGATGCCCGCCAGCTCTCCAGTATGCTCACCACTTGGGCCAAGAAGATCCCCTCGCGCCGCCATCGTTTCGTCGTCACAAGCGGCGGAGGACCCGGCATCATGGAAGCGGCCAATCGCGGCGCTCACGAGGCTGGCGGCAAGACCATGGGACTCAACATCCGCCTCCCCTTCGAGCAGCATCCCAACCCCTATATCACCCCTTCGCTCAACTTCGAGTTCCATTACTTCTTCATGCGCAAGCTCTGGTTCGCCTATCTCTCCAAGGCGCTGGTCGTCTTTCCCGGCGGCTTCGGCACGCTGGACGAGATGTTCGAAATCCTCACCCTCGCGCAAACTCGCAAACTGGCCAAAAAAATCACCGTTGTCATCTACGGCTCGGAGTATTGGAAAAAAGTGTTTAACTTGGATGTACTCGTCGATACCGGCGCAATCTCGCCCAAAGACATCGAGCTATTCCAATTCGCCGATACGCCAGAGCAAGCCTTCGAACTGCTTCGCCAGGGTCTGACCGAAAACTATCTGAAAGCCGAAGCCGCCGCCGGCACGCTAGCCGAAAGCCAGGAGATGGTCCAAGGCCAGGAACTGATGCCCGGCTGGACCGTCGAAGACTTCCTAGGCCCCGAAATGGCCCTCACGCGCAAATAGACGCGATTGAATAACGTAGCCCTTGGTAGGAGTCTGGCTTTGAAAGGGCACGACTTCAGTCGTGCCGCCATATGCCCAAAAAGGAGCTTGGGCTTTAGCCCCCGCGGGATGCTTTTTCAGCTAGCTGTATTTTTGTAACGCCGGCCTCCCGACCGGCTATAGCGTAGACCTCCCGGTCCACGCGGAACTTCATTTCATCCCCACAAATCTGTCATCCTGAGCGACCGAAGCGTAGCGTAGGGAGTCGAAGGACCTGCGGTTGCTTTTTGTAGCGTTATAACAGGGCACGACTTCAGAGGCTGCCGAAAAACCCTATACAGGGCCTGCTTTGTAACAGGGCACGACTTCAGTCGTGCCGCAAAAGCGCCAAAAAAGGTACGGGCTTTAGCCCCTGCGGGAAGGTTTTTCGTAAAATAGGCTTGTTCAAAGGTTTCGCAAACTACAATAAAGGCTACGATGCGCGGACAATGCGCGAGTTGCAGAGGTTGACCCAGCCTCTCCGGAGAGAGAGTTCTCTGCGCATCGGAAAGGCCTTTGGCCGGGTGGCCCATCCTACCCGCGTCTTTTGCGGGAAGGGTGGGAACCACGAACCTCAACCAGCAGGCTTTTTCTGATCTCTGATCCCTGCTTTGCATATAATTTCTCCACTTTGGCGCACAATCAATGCAATCAGAAGCCAACATCGCTCCCGATTCTTGACAACGGACAACGGACCGCTGACAGTCGAAAAACGCATATTTTCGCCTCCGCCGCACCCGTAACCAATTCATAAATCATGAGTTATCTACACAGCAGGCGCAAAAATGCAACAAAATTTTTCTTGAAAACACCCCTCAGGCATGAAAATCAAATCCTATAAACATTCTGTTATCAACGACATAACCAATTTTATCAGGCAAACAAAGGGCGAAATCCGAGCGCGGGATTCCGGGCCGGTGTCGCTTCACGCAAGTTGAGGCGGATGGCGCACCCATAAAAGCCGGGTGGCCCATCCTTCCCGCGTTTTTTGCGGGAAGAGCGGGAACCACGAACCTTCACCAGCAGGCTTTTTCTGATCCCTGATCCCTGATCTCTGCCTTTCTTGGTAAGGAAAAAATGTGGTAAGATTTCCTTGTATCCCTGAATGAGGTGAATCATGCTGGCAAAATTGACCGTCAAAAATCAGCTCACCTTGCCCAAAGCCATCGTCACGCGCTTCAAAGGCGTGGAATACTTCGATGTCAGTACGGATGATTCCTCGATTACGCTCAAGCCGCTCCGGCGCAGCCGTTTGGAGGAGATTCAGGACAAACTCGCCCGCCTCGGCATCACCGAGCAGGATGTGACAGACGCAGTCGCTTGGGCGCGTCAAAACCCGTGAGCGCCGCCGACAAAGCGAGAGTCGTCTTTGACACCAATGCCGTTCTCTCGGCGCTCCTCTTCAATCATGGCCGGTTGAACTGGCTGGTTGGCCATTGGCGGGCCGGGGAGTGCGTGCCGCTGCTCTCGCGCGCCACGGCAGCGGAATTGGCGCGGATTTTCGCCTACCCAAAGTTCCGGCTTACCGCAATCGAACAATTAGAAGCTCTGAGCGAATATATTCCCTATTGCGAGGAAGTTGAGGTCGGGCAATCCTGCCCTGTGATCTGCCGCGATGCCAAGGACCAGCCCCTGCTCGATCTGGCGCAAAGCGGCAGGGCCGATTTGTTGGTTACGGGTGACGATGACCTGCTCTCCCTGGCCGGACAAACAACCTTCCTCATAGAGACGCCCGACTCCTATCGGCAGCGGGTGGCGCACCCATAAAATCTGGGTACCTCATCCTTCCCGCGTCTTTTGCGTGTAGAGTGGGAACCACGAACCGCAACCAGCAGGCTTTTTCTGATTTCTGAAGCGAAACTTGGGAGATCCAACTGAGAGAAACGACTCATCCTTCTGGGTGGGGCGTCTTTGTCTGAGTCGTCATTCTCTCTTCCCGCGAATCTTAAGAATTGTTATCGCCGCCCTGCTCCACTCGGAACCATGCGACAATTTGAACGGGCAATCATAGAATGGCAGAGACTGATGTGATGGTAGCTGGTGAAAAGCCGTTATCGCTGCTGCTGGTCGATGACGATGTCGAGTTGTGCGGGATGATGAAGGAGTTCTTCATCGGCGCAGGCCATTGTCTGGATACCGTTCACAATGGCCGCGAGGGGCTGGCCAGCGCGCTCCATGGCAGCTACGACCTTCTGATTCTGGATGTCATGCTTCCAGAGATCGACGGCTTCGACGTGCTGCGGCAGTTGCGCCACGACATGAGACTTCCCGTCATCATGCTGACCGCGCGCGTTCATCTCGATGACCGGATTCTTGGACTAAACCTGGGCGCGGACGATTACCTTCCCAAGCCGTTTGATCCCGATGAACTGATGGCGCGGATTCAGGCCGTTCTGCGACGGACCTCGGCCAACCGGTTGCAAGCGGACTCGACCCTCACTGCGGGCAAGATCCGCATCGATCTGACCACCCGCGAGGCATGGAGCGCAGGCTCTCCGGTGGAGCTGACCTCGATGGAGTTTGACTTGCTGGAACTGCTGATGCGCTCCCAGGGTAGCGTGGTCTCGCGGGAGGAGATCACGGCGCGTCTGTTTGAGCGCGAAGCCACTCCCTATGACCGCTTTCTTGATGTCCATGTCAGCCATTTGCGCACCAAGCTGCACGGTGGCCGAGGCTTGATTCGTGCTATTCGTGGAGTTGGCTATGTCCTTACTGGAAAAGATTAGAGCCATCGTCTTCAGATCCCTGAACGCCCGCGTGCTACTTGCGATGGTGGCCATACTCTCGCTTTCCTTTCTGGCCTTTCGAGTCGTTTACCAACGCATCGAGTTGAAGTATCTCAACCCCCTCTTCGACGACTTCGACGTACTCCAACTGAAAAGCGCACAGAATGCTTACGAGGAAGACGGCAAAAAGGCATTGCGTGAATATATGACTAGCCTGGACACCACCTTTGGCGGTCATCATTACTTCCTCGATGCATCTGGAATCGATCTCTATTCCGGGGAGAACAGGTCAGTCCTTCTTCCCCCCGCATCGGCAAAAAAGTCCCGGACCCAAGCGCATGAAACCTGGGTCATCACGCAACAGTCTGTCGATGGGAGATACTGGTTTGTGGCAACGGGCCAGGTTTCACGGACGCGCATCTGGACATTTCTGCCTTACTATTTCATCGTTCTTGGCGCCACCGGCATTCTCGGCTGGCTGGCCTGGATAGGGATCGTATCGCCGATCCGGAAAATCGCCGCCACGATTGCGGTCTTTGGCCAGGGCAACCTCTCTCTGCGCATTCATTCACCGAGAAAGGATGAGGTTGGACAGTTGGGCCGCTCCTTCAATCAAATGGCCGAAAGGCTGGAACGGTTGATCGTGAGCGAACGGAAGCTACTGGCGGACATATCCCACGAGCTCCGGTCGCCGCTGGCGCGCCTCAAGTTTGCGGTGAAGCTGGCCAGAACCTCGGAAGACAGCAAAATGGCCCTGGACCGAATCGAACGCGACATCAACCGCATCGCCTCTCTGGTGACCGAGATCATCGAGATGACTTCCATCGAAGATGACCCCGCGGCTCAAAAAATGGCTGCTGTGCCGTTCCAGGAGGTTATCGACGAAGTGGTGCGGGACTGTTCGCTGGAAGCTCATTTTCACGGCTGCTCCATCGCTGTGGAAGGCGTGTTGAGGCATCGCGTCACAGGCAATCGGGAACTGCTGCGCCGCGCGGTTGAAAATGTGCTGCGCAATGGAATCCGCTATTCGCCGCAAGATTCAACGGTTCGCCTGACTCTATCTGAATACGGGAGGAAAGCGCTCGTCGAGGTGCGGGACTACGGTCCAGGAGTTCCCCCGGAATCCCTTGGCCGCATCTTCGATCCCTTCTTCCGCGTGGAAGAAGCGCGCCTGGCCACCGGCGGTGGATCGGGTCTGGGACTGTCCATCGCCAAGCGGGCCGTGCAACTGCATCAGGGAAATATCACGGCTGAGAATGCATCGCCCGGCCTGCGGATACGCATAGCGATTCCATTTCATACAGCCATGGTGATTCCTTTTCATACAGCCGCGGCGCTTAATCTTTCTTAAGCTTCAAATCGCGCCATGAGTGGTCTAATTTCCTTGATTGCTTCGCGTATTCAGTAAGATGAGCGAGGCTATTCAGGAGACAAACATGAAGCGTATTTTCGGATTTGTTTTGGCTTGCATCATTCTCTCAATTCCCGCTCTTGCCGCAAGCAATTCGCAAAAAGTGACTCTTCCCTCTGCTGTGCAGGTTGGATCGACCCAGTTGCCTGCTGGTGATTACAAGGTCACTTGGACAGGAACAGGCAGCAGCGCCCAGGTCACTCTGGCGAAGAAGGGCGTTCAGCCTGTCACTGTGCCGGCGAAGGTTGTGGCACAGAAGCACGACCACTCTGGCGTGACCACGAACACCACGGATGGCAAGGAAGTCCTCCAGGTCATTCTCTTGGACAAAGTCAGCTTGGTCCTCTAGTAAAACGCCTTGGAATTGTCGTAAAAATTCATTCTGCACCGGCGATTCCCCGTGATTGGCACTTCTACATTTGAAAATTGTTGACCTTCCTACCCCATCTCCTGTTAGAGATGGGGTTTCTTTACGGAGGGTATGAACTGCCGCTAACTCGCTAACTTGCGATTTCCGCGCAGCGGAAGCTGACTTGCTGCTTTTATTCCACATACGCTCTCTTTAACGGATTTGTTCATAGGAGCGCAGCGCACCGGGTTCCCCAGCGACAGGTCTTCGTCGCCAGGGAACCTCTGATTAAGTTGATGTTCTGAAAGGGCACGACTTTAGAGGCTACGGAAAAACTCGATAATATGATCGTTTTGTAATAATGGCACGACTTCGCAGGTTTTAGAAACTCTATCGTATGCTTACAAGCGTCAGGGCACGACTTCAGCCGGGCCGCAAAACAGCCAAAACAAAGGTACGGGCTAGTACTTTGACCGCATGAAAATGATCCATTTGGAAATGTAGCGCCGACCTCCCGGTCGGCTGTAATGTGGGCCTCCTGGCCCACGTTTGCTCATTCGACAGAACATCTTCACCCGGTCGCGGACCTAGCCCCTGAGGGAATTTTGGTTGTGATGCAGATCGATTTTCGTTCCGGTAGCCTTAAGTCGCCTCGCGCCGTAGGCGCAGTGTTGATTAGCCCCGCGCTTTAGCGTGGGGTTGGCGCAATAAATAAAAATACCGGAGTCCCATCGGGACGGAGTATGCTAAATTACGGATGAAAAGAGAGTTGGAGGTTCGTGGTTCCCACCCTTTCCACGATGAAACTGTGGAAGGATGGGGCACCCAGTTTTGTGGGTTGGTTAAAGTCTCAAAAACTTAGGGTGCGCCACCCGCCACTTCGCAGTGGGGTTCGAGCTTCTCTATCTCCAGCAGCACGTTGAGCTTATCGGCATCGTTGTCCGATGGCCGCGTCGGGTCACGCTGTCGGTTAAAGTAATTAAGACAACGCACAAGAAGACGAAGGATGTTTCGAAAAGAGAAGTATCCGTCGATACGGAGGAACACTTGAATTGTAAACCAAAAAGGTTTGGTGCGATCGGGGTGACGTTTGTGACCTCCTGCATCTTGATGTTTGCGTACGATGAGCTATTGGTCCATGCGCAGTCTGAGTCGGAATTGCGCGCAGAGTCCGTACTTCTAAAGAATTTTGAGACAGTTGTGTATACGAAAACAGAATTGATTGCCCCGGTCATGGCCTTCGGAACTAAAGGAGAGGACATCCCTGCCGATGTCAGCGAAAGCATGGCTTCGCTGACCGCTCCGTTTTTTGAGCTAATTAATGGGCTTCGTGCTCTCGATCCGAGCGTAGAAAGGGACATTGAAAGAAATTATGGAGCGATTCTAGTCGGTGCTAAAGACTTTGGTTATGAACCTAATGGGCCAGAAGGCCTTGGCCCGGATAGATCTCACAAGTGCTACATTGCAATTTCGGAAGCCAGAGCTAAGCCAAATATTGAATCTGATTTTTCCAATGCTTCTAAAATGTCAATGAATGGAATAATAGTCTGGACTTGGCGTGTGCCATCAGGAGAAAGATCAAATGGGACAGATCAATGGTTCGCCGTTCAGCTTGCGGATTCTTACTTCTTGATATCAAACGACCGGCAAGCTTTTGAGGAAACAGCGAATGCCTTGGCAACCAAGACGGCCTCTAAGCCCGCGCCAATTCTCACAAAAGGTTGGGAAACCCTCAAGACACAAGAATACTGGGCTTATCGATCATTCCGCAGTGAATCGGGTACCAACTTGAAACCCGATGGGGGGCAAGCAAAAAAGATCGGCATTATTGCGCTTACTTTTTATGTAGATAATCAGATGAAGGATGGGCGGATACATGTATTCAGCTCAGACACCCGTGTGACGCCTTCGCCGGCGATGTTTCCGGAGCCCGTCCCAATCCAACTTCAGTTTCAGGGAGCGGGCGTATGGGGTGCAACAATTCCACTGCCAAATAAACTAACCGATGACAAGTTGTCCGCACTCATGTCGCAATTTGGATTTGGATGGAATTTGTAGTTATCGGAGGGCACTCTGAGTTATACTTACGATGCGGCGGGCAACGTGACTTCGGCGGGTGGCCCAGGTGCCGGGGATGAAAAGTGAGCATCACCACAGAAGATGGGTGCCCCAGGTGCCTCGCATTTGGGCACCTGGGAGACCACGAACCTCAATCCGCCGTCTATTTCTTCTCTGATATTGCAGGGGCGGGTGGCGCACCCATGACTAAACCATAAAGCTGGGTGGCCCATCCTTCCACAGTTTTACCGCGGAAGGGTGGGAACCACGAACCTCAACCCGCCGTTTTTTTCTGATCCCTGATTCCTGATCGCTCTTCGTGGACCGCAAACCTTAGCCGTACGAACGAACTGCATAGAATTATCCGCGAAGCGCGCACAATGATCTTGGGTGAAGAGAATGCCGATCTGGAAGGCGAGCGCCTTCGGTACTAAATAGTAAACCATACACAACATGATTAGTTACC
>Ga0255351_1000075_pt1 | contig 45147 bp, 37 predicted proteins | sample HBST25r2metaG_FD_186024 | JGI IMG/M metagenome (GOLD analysis project Ga0255351, IMG submission 186024) | Peat soil microbial communities from Stordalen Mire, Sweden - H.B.S.T-25.r2 | ecosystem: Environmental > Terrestrial > Soil > Wetlands > Peat | place: Sweden: Norrbotten County, Stordalen... | reverse complement strand
GGGCAGCACCACCTGCTCCCGGTCGATGGTGATCTTGACCTCTTTTTTCTTGGGCGTAATTCTGATCCGGTCGAGTGCCTGCGATGGGTCTTCGTAGGCAAGCTGGCCCAAAAATCTCAGGCCGTAGCGCGCGCCGTCCAGCTCGACCTTTTTCTTGGTGAGGCGCACGTGGTCGATTTGAATCGCGCTCAGAGTGTAGGAACCCTGCGGCGAGTGGCCATCGAGCTTTCCGTGCTCGTCGAAGCTGAGGGTATTGTCCAGGTAGCCCCCGCGCAGATAGAGCGGTTTGCCAACCAGCATCTGCCGCAACTCTTCTTCCGTAATGCCTCCGGTTTGGAAAGACTCCGGGGCTTGGGGCGAGGCGGGCGTCGCTTGAGCTGAGGCGGCGGCGGGCGAAGGTGCTTGCGTGGCAGCGGAAGGCGCAGCGGCGGGCACAGAAGCCGGATTGTCTTCGGCCTGCGTTGGGGGCGTTTGCTGCGCCAGCAAGGGCCAGGCAAGCGCCAACGCGCAGCAGCAGGCCAAGGCGCTTAACCGGGCCGAGGCTTGCACAGGAGAGAGATGCTGAATGCTAGATGAAAAATACATAGATAGACCTTTGCGGTTGACTTTATCAGGCGCCGATTCAAGTGTGCAATCGAATTGTTACGACAAGATGGAAAACGCAACTTCTTCCTTGGGAGCAGCGTCATCCTATTAACCTGCGATTCACGAACCTGGGAGGCAGTAAAACCGCGCCTCTGCTATGCTAAATACTTTGATCGGAACGAGGAGGGACCATGCCCGAGCACAGAGCGCGCAAGCACCATCAGGACCGTGTGGCGGAGACGTTGCGCGAGGAAATTGGCGTGCTGATCGAGGGCGAGCTGGTCGATCCGCGCATCAACCTCTGCTACGTGACCGAGGTGGCGTTGAATCCTGGCGCCAAGTCGGCGCGGGTCTATGTGGCCGTCGATAGCGCCGTCAAAGACATTGCCAAGGCGGAAGATGAGACAGTCGCCGGCCTGGAAGCGGCCAAAGGCTTCATTCGCTACGAGCTCAAAGAGCGGATGGGCGTCCGCCACGTGCCGGAACTCACCTTTTTGGCCGACCGCTCCGGGCGCTATCAGGCGCGCATCGTGGAGCTGATGGACCGGCAGCGCAAGCGGCAGAAGACGGCTGCGGCACCGGACGCCGTGGCAGAGCCAAAGGCGCAGGTCGAGTAGCCGAGCATGGATCACTCCAATCGAAATCTGGCTTTTCATCCGAAAAGCATTGTGCCCGGCCCTTCGTCTCCCTGCCGCATCGAGGAGATTCTGGATGTTTTGCGCATCGGACGGCGCTTTTTGGTCTGCTCCCACGCCCGACCGGATGGTGACGCGATCGGCTCCATGCTGGCTATGGGAATGCTTCTGGAGCAGTTGGGCAAGCAGGCCGATCTGGTCAGCGCCGATCCGGTTCCCGTCATCCATCGTGCTCTGCCTGGCGCGGAGGCAATCCGCTGCGCGCAGCAGGTTAGCGGCTCTTATGACGCGGCGATTCTGCTGGAATGCGATGGGCTGGAGCGCACCCGCTTGAAGGGCCTGGACCGGTTTTTCATGATCAACATCGATCACCACGTCACCGGCACCGAATATGCCAACATCAACTGGATCGACCGCTCGGCGGCCAGCGTCGGCGAACTTGTCTACCGGCTGGCGAAGGCGGCGCAGATGCAGATCACACCGCAGATTGCTACCTGCCTCTATACCACCTTGCTTACCGACACGGGAGGCTTCTGCTATGGCGGGACGCAGGCATCTACCTTCGGTTTGGCGCAAGATCTGGTGCTAGCCGGTGCTGATCCCAAGCGCATTGCGCAGAAACTGTATTTTTCCACGCCCGCCTCCAAGCTGCTGCTGCTGGGCAGGGCGCTCAGGCATCTGCAGCACGAGGGCCAATTGGCTTGGTTGTGGGTCACCCGCCGAGAGATGGAAGAATCCCACGCTCACGAGGAGGATTGCGAGGGCATTGTCACCTTTGCTCTGTGCGTCTCTGGCGTGGAAGCCGCCTTCTTTCTCTTCGAGTTGCCGGATGGGCGCGTCCAGATCAGCCTGCGCAGCAAAGGGCGAATCGATGTGGCGGAGATTGCCGGGCAGTTGGGCGGCGGAGGCCACCAAAGCGCGGCCGGCTGCCCGATGGAAGGGCCTCTGGAGCGCGCCTGCGAACAGATTCTCTCCCTGCTGCGCCCCCGCGTGGCAGAAGTTGCCGGGGGCGCGGCAAAATAGCCCCGGTTCCGTCCAATAGCCCGAATCTGATAGCCTTGACCCTGTCGAAGCACAGACTCCAAGCTGAAGCCGGTCAGCTCCCCACCCTTCAAAGGAGAGAACGAAATGGCGGAACGCGTATGCCCCTGGTGGATTGGTTACCTGATGGCCAGCCCTATTCGGAGATGGATGGAGAATCCAGAAGAACTGCTTCGTCCTTACATTCGTGAGGGTATGACGGTGCTGGAGCCTGGGCCCGGGATGGGCTTTTTTACCCTGCCGATGGCTGCCCTGGTCGGACCCTCGGGACGAATCGTGGCGGTGGACATTCAGGACAAAATGCTTGACGGCCTGCGCCGCAGAGCGGTCAAGGCTGGATTGCTGCCGCGCATCGAAACGCGTCTGGCGAAACCGGACTCGATGGGAGTCGGCGACCTGAAGGGCACGGTAGATTTTGTGCTAGCCTTTGCCATGGTGCATGAGATGCCCTCGGCGGAAGTGTTTTTCAGAGAGATTGCAGACGCACTCAGGCCGGGGGGCCAGGTGTTGCTGGCCGAGCCAACAGGCCATGTAAAGCCGGAGGGATTCGAGCGAGAGCTGGTGGCGGCCCGCGCAGCCGGCCTTGAAGAAACGGGGCGACCGCCAGTTCGCCGCAGTCTATCCGCTGCTTTGTGCAAGTCATAGCCCTGACTGGGGCCGGCCCTGTCTGATGGCGAGTATGTTCCTCTGGAGAAATGCAGGAAGTGGAAATAAACCAGAAACCATCCGCTTCGATGTTGCGCCCGCAATGGCGTCGACGGCTACCCTCCGGGGCCGCCGCCGCCGAGGCCGCTGTTTTTCTCGCCTTTACCGTATTTTTCCTCTTTTATGGGCAGACTCCGTGGACCGGCGGCGCAGGCTTGGGCCTGGTGGGCGCCGATGAACCCCGCTATGCGCAGATCGCTCATGAGATGCTGGATCGCTTCGACGCGACTCCGTCTTTGGGCAAACTGAGCGACTGTGTGAGTTGGAAGGGCAAACTCAGTAACGTAGTCACTTGGGGCGGATGTCAGAGTTATCTTGGCAATATCGGACCGTCTTTGAAGCAAGAACTGGCCGCCTGCGTCACACCCTATCTTTACGGCCAGCCTTGGCTGGAAAAGCCCGCACTCTACTACTGGCGGGCGATGTTCGTTTTCCAGGAGTTCGGCGTCCACGACTGGGCGGCGCGCCTGCCCTCGGCCAGCTTTGCCTTCGTCATGCTGGTGCTCATCTACCTGCACATGCGCCGCTTCCGCCCTGGAGGCCACCTGGACGCGGCGCTCATCACTGTCGCCTGCGCTGCCATCATGGGTTTTGCCCGCGGCGCTTCCACTGATATGCAGATGGCCGCGCCCTTGGCCATTGGCCTCCTCGGCTGGTACGCCTGGTACGAGACCGATTCCAAGTTTTGGCTCTTCGACATTTACTTCTTTACCGGCGTGGCCACGCTGGCCAAAGGGCCGGTGGCACCTTTTCTGGCTATTGCGATTGTCGTGGCATTCGCCGGTATGCGCCGCGAGTGGTCTCTCTTGCGCCGCTCCTTCTGGTGGCCGGGCGCGCTGCTTTATTTCGCCATCGTCCTGCCCTGGTTTATCGCCGTGCAGTACAAGAACCCCACCTTCTTCCGCGAGTTCTTCCTCGAACATAACCTGCAGCGCTTCGCCACCAATCGCTATGAGCATCAGCAGCCCTTCTGGTATTACATGGCGGTGGTGCTGCTGGCCGTCATGCCTTGGACAGTGATCGCCGTGCGGGCGTTTATCGATGGCATCCATACATCGGTCTGCGAATGGCGAACACGCAACTTTTCCAAATGCGCGCCCTGCGCCGGCCAGCCCGGCGACGCATTTCCGGAGTTTCTCGTCCTCTGGGCGCTCATCCCCATCCTCTTCTTCTCGCTCTCGCAATCCAAGCTGCCGGGCTACATTCTGCCCTCCATTCCGCCTATCACCATCCTCACCGGCGACTACCTCTTCCGCCGCCGTCAGTTGGGGCTGAACCGCTGGGTGCTGCTGGGCCATGCCGCTCTGTGCGGCGTGATGACCATGGCCGCGCTGCTGATGCCCTGGTTTGTGGCTCACGGCGCGCAGATGCCTCCCTGGCGCGCGCTGATCGTGGCCGCTCTAGCTTCTCTTGGCGCTGCGCTGCTGATTCTGGTAGTGGTCAAGGGCTACGGCGTGGCCAAGCTGCGCCTGGTCACCTCTGGGGTGCTGGTGGTTCTGCTCTTCTTTTTATTTGGCGTCGGCCCGGTCTTCGGGATTCCGGCCATCGAGCCAACCAAGCGGGTGATTCGCCTGCTGGATCGCTCCTACTCGGCGCGTCAGTTGGCCGAACAGATTGCCTCTGTTGCGCCCGGCGAGCAGACCGTCGCCGTCTTCCGCGTGCGCCGCGACGTCGAGTACGGCCTCTCGTTCTACCGCAATCAAGAGGTCGTCAACTACCAGCAGTCGGGCGTGCCGGATGAACAGCACGTGCTGGTGATTCGCGTCTCAGGCCGCGGCGCTGACCCGAACACCCAAGCCGATCTCGATGTGCTGCTCAAAGATCGCCACTACGAGCAGCTCTTCACATGGCCCGAACAAGGGCTGGTCGTCTACATGGTCGGCAGCAAGTAAGTGGTCAGTGGTCAGTGGTCAGTGGTCAGTGGTCAGTGGTCAGTGGTCAGTGATCAGTGGTCAGTGATCAGTGGTCAGTGGTCAGTGATCAGTGATCAGTGATCAGTGGTCAGTGCTTGGTAGTTTTGAGCGATTCCAACATCCCGTAGAGCATTTTTCCGACTTCATGAGATAAAGATTCTGCCTCTTCCAGCAATTTCGCATCTCCCATCTGAAGCGCACGAGCGATTTCGAGTTGAGTTTGTAACTCAAAGTTAGAACCGCGCGCAATTCCAATAAAATTCTTGAATTCGCCGGTACTTTGACGCCCCTGTCCTTCTGCGATATTGCTCGGAATAGAGACTGCCGCGCGCCGGATCTGGCTGGTAAGGCCGTATAATTCTTCGCGGGGAAAGTCCTTGGTCAGACGGTAAATCGCTACAGCCAGTTGCATCGCGCGCTGCCAAACAACCAAATCCCGAAACGACTGCACCATAAGGCTTCTTTCAACCTCTCATGCCAGGTTTTTGATCACTGTACACTGTTCACTGACCACTGTACACTGTTCTCTGTTCACTGACCACTGACCACTGTCGCAGAGGAGAACCATGGCTTCCGGCGCGTCCATCGAGATTCTCGACCTGCGGCACTTCTCCGCTCCCGTGCTGCTTCCCGTGCTGGATGCCGAGGGCGCGCTGTGGCTTGAGCGCTTGCACTGGAACTATGGCGCATCGATCAAGCTGCTGATGCAGTACCTGGATGGCCACACCCTGCCCGGCTATGCAGCCCTTCAGGACGGCCACATCATTGGCTACGCCTTCTGCGTCTATGAGGAATCCAAGGCTGTTATTGGCGACGCCTTTGTGCTGCCCGGCATCTGCGCCGGTGGCGTTTACGCCCATGAAATCGAAGAGACGCTGCTCAAGCATCTGCTGGAGTTGGTGTTGAACTCGCCGCAGGTCGAGCGCATTGAATCCCAACTGTTGTTGCACCCCTCCGGCACACACTCCGGCGTCTTTCTCGATGCCGGCTTTCAGGTTCATCGCAGGCTCTACATGGTGCGCCAGTTGGACGTATGCATCGCTCCGCCCCGCATCCATCTGCCCGTCCGCCTGGATCTGCGCCCCTGGCGTGACGACGACCTGAACGCCGCCGCACAGCTCATCTTCACAGCCTACCGCGGCCATCCCGACAGCGTGGTCAACGACCAGTACAACACGCTGTTCGGCTCCACGCGCTTCCTCAATAACATTGTCCGCTTCTCCGGCTGCGGTGTCTTCTCCCCGCTGGTTTCGCACGTGGTCATCGACCGCCTCACGCGAGAGATGGTGGCGCTGGTTCTTGGCTCGCGCATCAGCCCGCAGAGCGGTCACATCACCCAGCTCTGCGTCCATCCCGCCTATCGCCGCCGCGGCCTGGCCCGCGACCTGCTCAGTCTGGCTGCCTCCTGCTTTCTTCGCCAGGGAGCCAGCGAAATTTCCCTCACCGTCACCGAAGCCAACGCCGACGCCATCGATATCTACCGCGCCGAAGGCTACGACTGCCACCATACCTTCGACGCCACCGTCTGGCAGCGCAATCGCATGGCGTGATCTTCCCTTGAATTCTCGAACCAGATGACCGACGCAAATGCCGTAAATTTCCCTCCGGTATTGACGATTGCGGCACCTTCCGGCTTTCCGCCGTTGACTCACCCAGCCGCGCGCCGCAGACTGAGGTAGAGGCTTCTTCACGCAGCCTATTCCGCGAGGTGCAGCATGAGTTCCTATCCCCCTCCGGGCCCTCCCTTTGGCGGCGTGGGCGCGCGCATTGAAGAGGCCGTCGAGCTGATCGAAATGGAGTTGCGCCACACCATCGCCTACGTCAACGACGCTGTGGTTCCGCAGGTCCGCAAGGAATCCATCACCGCCCTGCGCACCGTCTCCGACAAGCTGCGTGCTCTGGCCGACCGCTTTGAACAGAGCCGAGGTCCGCGCCCTTGATGAACAGTGCAAATTTGGGTTCGTGGCTTCCCAGCTCCCAAAATCGGGAGCTGGGACACCCAGCATTCTTCGTGAATGCCGGGTGCCCCTGCCATTCGCGTTCTTTGCGAATGGGTGGGAGTCCACGAACCTTTATCAGCCTTGTATTTCGGAAACTTCGGGGGCGCTACGAATGGGTTCTTCTCCCTCTTATTGCCCTGATTTTCAGTCTCGCGACCGGCTGCGGCCATCATGTGCAGGTTGAGCCGCTCTCCGCTCCAGAGGCCGCTCCGCCGCCGGTCCAGCGTCAGGCGCAGACCAACCCCTCTGCGTCCAAGAGCAAGCCGTCCCACATCGCGCCCACCCCCGCGCCCCCCGGAGGCGTCAGCGCCGACGACCTCGATTACATCCAGACCCACAAACCCATCCTCACCGAGGAGGGTATGGCCACCTGGTACACTGCCGCCAAAAACCGCCAATCCGCCAACGGCCAGCTTTTCAGCGACCACTCTCTGACCGCCGCGCACCGCACTCTGCCCATGGGTTCGCTGATCGTCGTCACCAACCTCACCACCAATCAGTCCAGCCCTATGCGGGTCACCGACCGTGGTCCCTTTGTCGAGGGCCGCATCCTCGATCTGACCATCGCCTCGGCCAAGGCCACCGGCATCTATCGCATGGGTACGGCCAACGTGCGGCTGGAGGTCTATCGCACTCCCAAGCCCATCGACACCGGTGGTCGCTGGTGCGTGCAGATCGGCGCCTTTACCAGTGAGCGCAAGGCCAACAAGCTCAAGGCGCAGCTCCTGCGCAAGTACCCCAACGCCAATGTCATCGAATTCCCCGGCGAAGACAGCTATTGGGTGCGCATCCGCCCCGAAGGCGACGACCGCGAGCAGGCCGAGCGCATCGCCCACAAGCTCCACCCCGCCGAGGGCAACGCCTTCCTGACCCGGCTGGATTAATGCCAAGACTGCGTGATCAAGAAGGTAGCGCCGTTTCCAGAAATGTGGCGCATCTGTAGCGCGGACGTCCTCGTCCGCGCCTGTCCATGATTGATTACCAATTCATGCTGTCTAAACACAAGATTGGGAATCCACGATTCCCAATCGAGCCAATTTGACAGAATATCTCCCATCCTTCGCGTCAAGCGAGGTATATGATTCTTTCTACGGCGATTCCTGCCGATAGGATCTGTGTTTGAAGATTGCCGGAGGGCGTGAGATGAAAGACAAAGACAAGGACAAGCTGGGCAAAGTGGTTGAAGCCCCCAAGGCAGCGCTGCCGGTTGCTGCAAAGAAGGGCGGCGACCTGCCTGTTCCAGCCCTGGTTGGTGCCACGGCATTGCGTCTGGGCAAGGACATCGACTACGAAAAGGAGTTGCGCCGCTTGCAGGTCGAACTGGTCAAGCTGCAAGAGTGGGTGCGCGCGGAAGGCCTGCGCGTGGTGGTGCTCTTTGAAGGGCGCGACGCGGCTGGCAAGGGCGGTGCCATCAAGCGCATCACCGAGTCGCTCAATCCGCGCGTCTGCCGCGTGGCGGCGTTGAGCACGCCCACCGAGCGCGAGAAGACACAGTGGTACTTCCAGCGCTATGTGGCGCATCTGCCCGCGGCCGGCGAGATGGTTATGTTTGATCGCAGTTGGTACAACCGCGCTGGCGTCGAGCACGTGATGGGCTTCTGCACCGAGACGCAATATCAGGAGTTCATGCAGAGCTGTCCGGAGTTCGAGCGTATGTTGCAGCGCTCCGGAATTCGCCTCATCAAGTACTGGTTCTCCGTCAGCGACGAGGAGCAGGAGCGGCGCTTCCAGGACCGCATGAGGAACCCCACCAAGCGCTGGAAGCTCAGCCCGATGGATCTCGAATCGCGCAAGCACTGGGCAGAATACTCGCGCGCCAAGGACGAGATGTTCGCCGTCACCGACACCAAACTCTCTCCCTGGTGGGTAGTCAACGCGGAGGACAAAAAGTGCGCGCGGCTCAACGTGATCCGCCATCTGCTCTCGCAGTTCGCTTACAAAGATCTGACGCCGCAGCCGTTGGAGTTGCCCAAGCTGGAGAAGTCCAAGTACGTCCGCCCGCCGATCCAGGAGCAGAACTTCATTCCGCTGGTTTACCGGTAAGCGCATGAAACTGTAGCGTGGACCTCCCGGTCCACGCTGGCTTTTTTGTGAGAGAGCCGCTCTTTCCTTTCTGGAAAGTTACCTCCCAATCAGGTCTGATTTCTATCCGACAATTTATCTGTTTCAACAACTTTCTTTCGGGATCAGGAATCCTCAAGCGCTTCCGGCTAATCTAAGGGATAGATTCGTTTGGATTGAGGAGAAAATCATGACACTATCTGCTATTGAAGTCAATCACTTGAAGCAAGCACCGACGATCGAAGGTGTATTGTCGGCTATAGTTGGTCGTTGGAGCGCGCGCTCTTTTGCGGATCGCGTGGTCAGCCCCGCCGATCTCACGAAGGTCTTTGAGGCCGCCCGCTGGTCCGCATCCGCTTATAACGAGCAGCCCTGGCGCTTCCTGATGGGCGTGCGCGGCTCGGAGACCTACAAGAAGATATTTTCGACTTTGATCGGCTTCAATCAGAGCTGGGCAGCCGCTGCCCCCGTCCTGATTCTGGGCGTGGCAAGCAGCACCTTCAGCCACAACGGCAGCTCGAATACTTATGCGCTCTATGACTTGGGCGCGGCCGCCGGAGCGCTCACGCTGCAAGCCGCAGCGCAGGGGCTGACCACGCACACCATGGCCGGCTTTGACCACGATGCCGCCCGCCAGGCTTTTCAGATTCCAGACGACTACCAGCTCGGCGCAGTAATCGCCCTTGGCTACCAGGGTGACCCGGCTGCCTTGAGCCAGCCGCAATTGCTTAGCCTGGAAATCGCTCCCCGCACCCGCAAGCCATTGAACGAGATCGTTTTGTCCGCATGGGGTTCGCCCGCCGATCTGGCGGAATCCAAGCACCCAGCATAAGATTTCAAACTCGGCGCTTCTGAAGATCGAGTTATTAAAAAACAGCCCACGCATCGGATCAATCGAGAGTAGTTTCACCTTGATCCGGCGCGCGGGCTTGTCATTAGAAATTCAATGTGATCTTCGCCGTCAGCGCCCGAGGAGTTACAAAGTGCGTGCCGCTGAAGGTGGAGAGGAAGTTATACAGCGCGTACTTGTTGGTAACATTGATGGCCGTGATGTCCAGGTTCGTCTTGAAGTGGCTGGCGTGGAAGAGATTGTCCTTGCCTAAAGACGCATCGAAAAGATTGCGCGGCGCAATGCGCGGCGGATTGTGGTCGTCGTTCTCTGTTCCTGGCGATGGAATGCTGACCAGCGACGACGAATATTGCGTGGGCGCGCAGGATTGGAAGCCCGCAGTGAGAGTAGCCTTCACGCCGTTGCAGGTGAGACCGGCTTGAGCTTGCTGATCGTTGGTGAGGCCGCTCAAGACAACGGGAGTTGTGTTGTTGGTAGCAAAAGGAACTGCGCCAGCCACCAGACCCGAATCATAGCGCCAGTTAAATCCGCTCCAAACCCCGTTCAATATCTTGCCGCGCGCAAGCGTGTATTGCAGATGGGTTGTCTGGTTGAACTTTTCGTCATGGTCGATGCGGAAAGGCTGGCCGCCGGTCTGGGGCGCGGCTCCGGCACCGGCCGACTGCGGCGGGAAAAAGCGCGCGGCGACGGACGAGGCGACTAAGTAGGCGCTGAAGTGATGAAACTCCGGAAATTCGGCATTCAGCGCAAACCCAGGTATCTTCGAGTTATGCCAGTCGATGGGGAAGTAGATGGGGGTATTGCCCAGAACGCCAAAGTCGAAGGCGTTGTGCGTGTACTTCCAGATATACTCGCCGCTGACGACCAAGTGCTTGCCGAAGGCCTGCTGCAAGCCGGCGTGGAACTCGTTGCGGAAGCCCGGCTGCAAGGTTCCCGATGCGCCCGGAGTGCAGTTCAGCAGCGGCGAAAGCACCGCATTCGAGCAGCCGTTGCTGGACAGAACAAGGTTCTCGTTGAAGGGCGTTTCCAGAGAGCGCGCATAAGAGACGCGCAGAACTGTCGTGGTTGGCTTGATGTTATAAGCAATGCCCACGCGCGGCTCCGCCTGCCGCGTCACGGCAAGGCCGTTGTAGATGTCGCCACGCAGCCCTAGGTTGAAGAGCCAGTTACCCGCCTTGATCTGGTCCTCCACAAAAAAAGCCAGCTCTTTCACATCCGCGCGGCCCGCGTATTTGTAATAACTTCCTCCGCGGGTGAAGTCATAGGGCGCCAGGACGGAATTGTAAGTTCCATAGTTGCCGGAAGAGTTCTGGACAGTTGGATCATTCGAGAAATATCCCCATGCCGCGCATTGCGTTGGATTGGTGAATCCAGGTTCCGGCGTCGAGTCTGTGAAGCTGGCAACACAGGGCGAGTTATAGGTAGATTCCACCACGCCCAGGCTGTCATTCTCGCGCAGATAGGTCTGCCCGTACTGCACTCCGGCCTTGAAGTTATGCATTCCCTTGGCGTAAGAGTAATCCGAATGGGCGGCGGCATTGGTCAGCGTGCGGTATTGCGCGATGGACGAGGTTTGCAGGTTCGCCGGGCCCAAGTCGGCCAGGGGGTTGGCGCTGGGGTAGTAATCGTAGCCGTCGCGGCGGACAAATGCACCCAGATTGAAGACCGAGTTGTTGCCGATAATGCGCGTGTAAGTGGGCGAGATATTGTAAGTCAATATCTTCGAGAGCTGATCGGCGTTGCCTACATTGCCAAATACAGGATTGGCGCTCGCGCCGCCACTGATCACGTTTTTGACATTCAGACTGTCGTAGGAGTTAGGCGTCTGAAACCACGAGCGGCTGTAATTCAGGTCCAGATGAATCGAATCGACCGGCGTGAAGTTATAATCCAAGCGATCGAAGACATTCTGCTCGTTGCCCTTGTCGTGGAAGACCGTGAACTCCGGAGGATCGAGGAAGCGCCCAGTGTTCAGACCGTCAGCCTCGATGAAGTTGCCCCACTTTTTTCCGCCATAGGATAAATCAAATCCACCCGATGCCGAACCGAAACTGCCATAAGAGCTGTTAATGCTGCCGGTTGGGGTGGTAACTCCCTGACCGGAGCGTGTGGTGGCTACAATCACTAGGCTGGTCTTGCCGCCATACTCGGCTGGCGGCGCGCCGCTGATGACTTCGATGGATTGAATCGAGTTGGCGGGAATCTGATTGGAAAAAATTTTGCTCTGCTGATCGGTGATCGACTGGCCGTCTACGGAAAAGGAGTTGGATGCGTGATCGCCCAGGCCATGGAAGAGGCCGTTCGAGTCAGCCGCCACGCCGGGGGTGGTAAGCGTCACCAGAGAACTGAGCGTGGAGGATGCGCTCTCCAGCGGCACTTTTATGAAAAGGTCGCGGTCAACGTCGGTGTGGAAGGTGGGGTCGTTTTCCACCAAATTGCCGCTGGCCTCGACGGTGACGGTCTGCGAGTTGCCCGCAACCTGGAGAGCCAGCTTGAGGTTTGTACCTACGACCGACCGAAGCTCGAAATCAATGCGCGACGAAGAAAAGCCGTTGGCGGAAGCGCTGATCCGGTAGGTGTTGAAGGGAACGTTGGAGAAGACGAACTGGCCGGTGGCGTCTGCCTGGATAGTGCGCGAAAGTCCGCTTCGGGCATTCTCCAGAGCGACGGTTGCACCGGGAACAACGGCACCGGAGGGGTCGGTGACCGTGCCGTGCACAGCTCCGGCGTTGCCGCTTTGGGCGTGTGCGGCAAACAGTGCAAGAAACAAAGTGAGCAGGAGAAAAATCAGAGGATAACGATTGCGAATGAACGACATAGAAACTCTCCTTATGATGGCTGAAGGATGCGGAAGACAAGCGGCGGCCTGAAGAGCCGCGGCATTATCTGTGCAACTGAGGCAGTTTTCCGACGCGGGAGTCAGCCTTCGGGGATGCGCCTGCAGCTTACCGTCAAAAACGGCAAGCAAGAGCGCGCATCAGACTGAATCGAAAGATTGAAAGTTACCCTAACGGCCAGCGGGAGGTGGGCGGGTGAAGAGCTTGGGGTTCCAGTGGCGGACGACCGGACGCGCCTCGGCAAGCTGCACGAATGCGCCGGATTTGACCATGACGACCAGGGCAGCCATGACCGCAATCGGGGCCGCCGAGTGCAGCGCGATGCAGAGCGAGCAGTGATCGGCGTCGCTCTCGGTCACATGATTGTGCGCTACCTGAACGGTGACCAGCAGCGCCAGCAAGATCAGACACAGCAGAGCGACCGCCCCGAAAGCTTGTGGCTCCCGGCGGCCAGTTCCTCGAAAATCTGTCTGCAATGCCGTCAAATCAACCCCTGTTAAAAGGATATACAACTTAGACGCGATTGCAGGGATGAAGTTTCCAGTATTTGCCTGGATTCCCAACTTATTGCTCCCACCAACCACTGCCTGCGTCGTCTAAACTACTGAGCCATGGACTTTTTGGTGTCCATGTGCGGACTCCGAGGTAGCTGGTTTTCTTTTTCATTTCAGCCAAAACCGCGACAGTATCGCTAAAATCAGAAGAGTGACCGCCAAAGACCAGCCCCGATTTACTCTTGTCCAGCGCGTTGTGCTGGCCGTCGTTCCGCGCATTGTCTGGGCGCTCTTCAGCCTCTGGGGCCGCACCTGGCGCTTTGAGGTCATCGCCGAGGATGGCGTCATGCCGGTTCCAGACGGAGTGCAATCGCCTTCTGGAGTCTTTTGTTTCTGGCATCAGTGCGTGCTGCCTTGCACGGTTTACTTCCGCGCCTCCCGCGCCGTCATCCTCATCAGCCAGAGCTTTGATGGCGAACTCATCACACGCATTCTAATGATGTTCGGCTTCGGCGCGGTGCGCGGCTCCAGTTCGCGTGGCTCACGCGAGGGGCTAATGGGCCTCAAGCACACCATCGAATCCGGCCATACCGCGATCTTCACCGCCGACGGCCCGCGCGGGCCCATTTATCAGACCAAAATGGGGCCCATCAAGCTGGCGCAGATGACTGGCGCGCCCATCGGCGTCTTTCATCTGGAACCGGAGCACGCTTGGGTCTTGCGCTCCTGGGACCACTTCCTTATCCCCAAGCCTTTCACGCGGATTTGCGTCAGTTGGGCCAAGGGGATGACCATCCCCGCCGACCTTGCCGCCGAGGAGTTCGAACCGAAACGCCAGGAGTTGACTGCGGCCATCGAACGCGCAAGGCTGCGCGCGCTCGACTACTTCGGAAAGCCGCGCCTATGAGACCTCTGCGTGTTGCCGACTTCGATTTCCATCTGCCCCCAGAACTGATCGCTCAGCAGCCGCCCGCCGAGCGCGGCCTGAGCCGAATGCTGGCGATGAACCGAGCGACCGGCGCGCTGCGCGACTCCAGCTTTGCCGAGCTTCCCACGCTACTCAATCCCGGTGACCTGCTGGTTCTGAATGAAAGCCGTGTGATCCCCGCGCGCCTCTACGCTCACCGCACACGTAATCTGGGTGCCCCAGGTCCCGCTTCTGGGACAAGGGAAACCGCACAGCCAACCGGCAAGATCGAAGTCTTTCTCACCGAGCCGGTTGCGCCACAAATGTTGGGTGTCTCAGACCAAAAAATGTTGGGTGCCCCATCCATTCCGCGCTCTTCAGCGGAATGGGTGGGAGACCACGAACCTCAACCAGCGTCCGGCGAAAACCTTTGGCGCGCTCTCGTCCGTCCGGGTCGCAAAGTCGCCGTCGGCGAGATTCTTGTCTTCCCTGCGCCATCCGGCGAAATCGCGATCGAAGCAGAAGTCCTGGAGCGCGGTCAGTTTGGCGAACGCCTGCTGCGCTTCAAGCCGGTGGATGATTTCTTCGCCACGCTTGACCGCATCGGCCACATTCCGCTGCCGCCTTACATTCGCCGCGACGATGCCGCCGCCGACCGGGAGCGCTATCAGACCGTCTTCAGCCGCGAACGAGGCTCGGTGGCCGCGCCGACGGCCGGCTTGCACTTCACGCCGCAAATCCTAGAGGCGCTCACCGCGCGCGGCGTGGAAGTTGCCCGCGTCACGCTGCACGTTGGCCTGGGAACCTTCGCCCCGTTGCGCGTCGAGAGCCTGGACGAAGTCCACCTGCACCGCGAACGCTACACACTCACCGCCCCAGCCGCCGAAGCCATCAACCGCGCCGTCGCCGAGGGACGCCGCATCGTTGCGGTAGGAACTACGGTCGTCCGCACCCTCGAACATTGCGCGCTTCAAGCCTCCGGAAGCCCGCTGCAACCCCACTCTGGCGAAACAGAAATCTTCATCTCTCCCGGCTTTCAATTTCGTCTGGTCAGCGCCCTGCTCACCAACTTCCACCTGCCGCAATCAAGCCTGCTAATGCTGGTCTCAGCCTTCGCCGGACGCGAGCAGGTCCTTGCCGCCTACGCTCACGCCGTTCAGCAGAAATATCGCTTTTTTAGCTATGGCGATTGCATGTTTCTTGCCTGATGGCGGGATAAGAGGCCAGAAAAATACGCCGCTCTCCTCACTTTGATGTATGATGATTGATGCGTGATGATCTAAGGAGCGGAAACCCATGCGTACGACTCTTGCCATTGACGACGATGTATTGGCGACCGCGCGGGAGATGGCGTCGAGCGAACGGAAGAGCGTGGGTGAGGTGATCTCCGCTCTGGCCCGGCAGGCGTTGCGCCCCAAGGTATCTGTCCACGCCACGCGCAACGGCGTGCCGCTGCTTACGGTGCCTCCGGGAGCGCCGCGCGTGACCTCGGAACTGGTGCGCCAACTTCAGGAAGAGCTGCCTTGACCCGCTATCTGCTGGATGTGAATGTGCTGATCGCGCTGATCGATCCGGCCCATGTGCGCCACGACCAGGCGCATGAGTGGTTCGCGGCGGAGGGCCAGCTTGCCTGGGCAACCTGTCCCTTGACCGAGAACGGGGTGCTGCGCATCGTGGGGGCTGCGCGCTACCCGACTTCGCCCGGATCGCCCGCGGGTGTCGCGGAGATGCTCAGGATATTGCGTGGCTTGATCGGTCATGAGTTCTGGCCCGACGACCTCACGCTGCTGGATAGCCGGAGAGTGGATAGCACCCGCCTGCTCGATACGAGTCAGGTGACGGACACCTACCTGCTGGCGCTGGCGACGGCGCATGGCGGCAAGCTAGCCACCTTTGACCGCCATCTGGTTGCGGATGCCGTGGTGGATGGAAGCAAAGCGCTGTGCATCCTCGGATAAACCGGCTGTTCATGAACAAGGCTAATTGAGGTTCGTGGTTTCCCACCCATCGCACAGAACGCGATGGATGGGGCACCCAGCTTTGTGGGATGGTCAAGATTTTGAAAACTTAGGGTGCGCCACACGCCCTGCCGTTCTTCTATGAGTGATTGCGCAACATAAGCCTTGAAATTCACTTCAACTTCTAACTGGGGGAATCTGAGCAACCAGATCCCCTATTCCTTTTGGCTGCGATTCATCTCAGCAAAAAGAACATTTACCATCAATGCATGGCGCTGGTTGAAGTGAATGCGGTTAGCAAGAGCTATCCTCGGCGGACGGGCTTCAGGACCGAGCAGCGCGCTGTCGTCGAAGATGTTTCGCTTACCATTGAATCCGGCGAGACGCTGGGGCTGGTGGGCGAATCCGGCTCCGGCAAGACGACACTGGCGCGCATGATTCTTGGCCTCGTCGAGCCAACCAGCGGCAGCATTTGCGTGGATGGCATCGATGTGGCTCGTGCCTCGCGCGCCGAGTTGCATCGTCTGCGCCGCCAGATGCAGCCTGTCTTCCAAGACCCTTACGCCGCGCTGAATCCCCGCATGAAGGTGCTGGAGATTGTCACTGAGCCGCTGCTGATCCATCGCCAAGAAGCGGGGATCAAGACAAACGCCGCCGCTCTGCGCGCCAAGGCCGTCGCTTTGCTTACCGAGGTTGGCTTGGACGAGTCCGCGCTGGGTCGCTATCCACACGAGTTCAGCGGCGGCCAGCGGCAGCGGATCAACATCGCCCGCGCGCTGGCGCTGCGGCCCAAGCTACTGATTTTGGATGAGCCGATTTCGGCTTTGGATGTGAGCGTGGGAGCGCAGATTGTGAATCTGCTGCGGCGTTTGCAGCGCGAATACGGGCTGACTTATCTATTCATCTCGCATTCCATGCCGCTGGTGCGCTATCTATCGACGCGTATTGCGGTGATGGAGCGCGGTCGGTTGGTGGAGACCGGCGAGGCCGAGGCGCTCTGCGCTTATCCGCAAGAGGAGTACACCCGCAAACTGATTCAGGCCACACCAGAGTTACCTCTGGCCGTGGCCTGAATGATTTCCTATTTCCGGGATGCAATTGAGGTTTCTGGTTTCCCACCCATTTCGCTAAGTGCGCGAAATGGATGGGGCACAGAGCGTGATGCGCTACTTGGGCTGCGGTGTTGCCGGTGCTGTTGTTGAAGCCGCTGGTGGAGCTGGCGGCGTGGGTGCTGTGGTGGGAACTGGTGGTGCCGCAGGCGTGGCCGGAGCAGCCGCATTGGGCGCAGTGCCGGGCGCTGGGGGGACTGGAGGCTTGGGCGCAGTCTGCAACTGAATCGGAGAGCCAGGCGCTCCTGGAGTTCCGGGCCTGGGCGGAATCTGCTGTCCATTAGGCGGCATGGGGCGCGCGCCCATTGGCATATTCGGACGAACCGGCGGTGCGGGAATATCGGTCACGTCCACCAGTTCAACGTCAAAGATCAGATCGGACTTGGCCGGAATTCCGGGATGGCCGGGACGATCAGGAAGATTGCGCGTCCCATAGCCCAATTGCCAAGGAATGAAGATGCGGCGCTGGCCACCCTTCTTCATGCCGATAACGCCTTGATCGAAACCGGTGATGAAAGCGCCTGTGCCCTGGGGGAATGGCGCGGGCTGAGGAACATCCAGCTTGGGCTTTCCGTCGTCGCCCAGGACGGGCTTTCCGTCCTTGTCTTTCAAAGGCGGACCAGGGCGGTCATAAGAGGAATCAAATTTGACTCCATCGGCGGCCCGGTAGCCGGTGTAATGGACCTTGAACAATTTGTTCAGCTCGGCGGCGGGACCGGTGCCAACCTTGATCTCCTGGTAGCGCAATGCAACGGTGAAGATCGGCTTTTGAAGTCCTTTGACAGGAGGAAGAGTGGCGGGAGCTTTGATTACAGGGGCAATCAGCGGGTTTGCCGCAGGAACTACAGGCTTTGCCGTAGTAGCCGGCTTCGCTGCTGAAACGGCAGGCCTGGCGGCTGCGGCTGTGACGGCGGGCTTAGCAGCGGTTGCCGTGGCTGCGGAAGCAGCGGACTTGGCTGCAGGGGTTTGCGCGCTTGCGGCAAGACCGCTTGCCGCCAACATCAATATCAGAGCTGTGTGTTTCATCGTGTCTTTGAACTCCAGATGGTGCTAGTGGGAAGTGTATCAGGCGCTCCGCTCCTTTTGCATTTCACATGGGAGGAATCAAGCGCCCTTCGTGAGCCATCAGCTAGCAGAAAAGACTCGCTATTCTCTCACTTTGCAAGAATACGATACATCTTAATTGTTGAGACGACAAGGGGAGGCGGATCGCTCATGATTTTCCCACAAATTGTCATAATGCGGCAAAGTGTGTTCAATATGCCACATGACGAAGGTGATCTCAGAGGACTAATCTAGTCGATGGGCAGGCTTTCTTCGCCGTCCATGAGGGTACGATTGGCGAATCCAGTGCATTTGGAACAGACGATAGCCGCACCGATGGAGTTCACAGGGGTGGGGCTGCACTCAGGTGCTCCAGTCACCCTGCGCCTTCTGCCCGCTCCGGCTGGATCGGGCATTGTCTTCCGCCGCACAGACTTGGACAACTTTGAAATTCCGGCCACTGGTCGCAATGTGGCCAAAGTGAGCTACGCCACCAGCTTGATGCGCCAGGGCGTGCTGATCTCCACCACCGAGCATTTGCTCTCATCGCTTATCGGCATGGGCGTGGACAACGTGATTGCCGAGCTGGACAACCTGGAACTGCCGATTCTGGACGGCAGCGCCTTGCCTTACGTTGAGGCATTCCTGAGAGTGGGCATCCGCGTTCAGCGCCGCCGCCGTGAGACGGTTCGCGTCTTGCGCGCGGTCGAGGTTCGCGAGGGCAACAAGTTCATTGGCGTCTACCCCGGCACGGGCTACCGCATCCTCTATACCATCGATTTTCCCGCTCCCATCGGTCGGCAGAGCGCCTGCATCGATCTGGCCGCCGAGACATACGGCACATACATTGCCCCGGCGCGCACCTTTGGCTACAAGACCGATGAGAAGAAGCTGCGCGACATGGGGCTGATTCGCGGCGCGAGTTCGGAGAGCACCATCATTCTTGGGCCAGAGGGTCCGGAGAACGGCCCGCTTCGCTTCCCAGACGAGTATGTGCGCCATAAGATTCTGGATCTGGTCGGCGATCTCTCGCTGGCCGGTCGCCGCATCGAGGGCCACGTCGTTGCGGAGCGCGCCGGTCATGCTATGCATACCGCATTGGTCTCGCGGCTGCTCAAGGACCGCTCAGCATGGGAACTGGCTCATGTGCCGGTGGCGGCTGAGCCTGAGGTGGAATCCCTGGCCGAGAGAAATGTTCAGCTTGGCGCTCCGATTCTGATGGGCGCGTGAAGCGTTGATGTCCTACTGATCCGGCCCTTAGAGCATTGTAGGAAATCGTATATTCCGAAAATGTATCAGATTCCCATCCATTCCGCTGAAAATCGCGGAATGGATGGGGCACAGAAGTCTATAGCAAAAACTAAAACGCTCTAAGTATTGGAACGGATTAAGGAAAAGCAGCCGCAGATTCTTCGACTCACCACCCCCAAATTGAAGAACATTTGGGGCCCCGTTCGCTCAGGATGACAGCCTTGAAATGATGCAAAGTTTCAGGGCCGGATCAATAGCGCGGCGGGTCGGTAATGCCGGTGGGGGAGTACAACGCTGTTCTGGCGGGAGTCGGATGATTTTCGGGAAGTCGCAGCGGGGATTGTGTATCAATTTGGCGAGTTAGCGTCCGCTGCGCGGACATTAGCAAGTTCGCGAGTTCGCGGCGGAATTGGCGATCCTAGGTTTCATCCCCTGCGGGTCGGCGAAAGCCGCTGGGGATGAAACAGAAACCTTCATGCATTCGCCGCCAGCGCACGCTCGACGACGGCCATACGGATGGCGACGCCGTTGTGGACCTGTTCGAGGATCGCCGATTGCGGGCCGTCGGCTACGTCAGCGGTGATCTCCAGGCCGCGAATAATCGGGCCGGGATGGAGGACCAAAGCCTTCGGCGCAAAGGCGGCGAGGCGGCGGCCATCGAGCTGATAGACGGCCTTGTACTCGTTGAGGTCAAGTTGTAACCCGGCCAGCCGTTCCTCCTGAATGCGCAGCATCATGGCCACCTGCGCTTGGGCGAGCGCGGCCTCGAAGTCGCGTTCGATGGTGATGCCGGGTCCGGCCTGTGCGACAACTTCCGGTAGCAGAGCCTTGGGGCCGCAGAGGATCACGTGCGCGCCCAGGCGCGGCAGCAGCAGCATATTTGAGCGGGCGACGCGGCTGTGGAGGATGTCGCCGGTGATGGCGATGGTGACGCCGGAGAGGGTTTCGGGGGTGACTTGATGGATGGGTTGAGGGGCGGACGAAACCGCAGGTCCTTCGACTCGCTTCGCTCGCTCAGGATGACAGATTTTGGAAATAGGGTCAAAGTGAGCGAGGATGGTGCGCAGGTCGAGGAGTGCCTGGGTGGGATGCTCGTGCATTCCGTCGCCGCCATTGAGAACCGGCAGGCGGGTCTCGGCTTCGAGCAGCCAGGGCGCGCCGGAGTTGGGATGGCGCAGGATGATAGCCTCGGCACCTAGCGCGCGCAGTGTCAGGCCGGTATCTTTGAGGGACTCGCCCTTTTCGATGCTCGAGGAGAGGCTGGAGACGAGCGTGGTGTCCGCGCCGAGGCCTTTGGCGGCCAGCTCGAAGCTGGTGCGGGTGCGCGTCGAGGACTCGTAGAAGAGTAGCGCGATGCGTCGCTTGGCCAGAATGCGAGCGCGGGTCAGTGGGTCTTGATTCTCCAGAGCCGTGGCGCGGGCGAGGATGTGGCTGAGAGCTTCCAGCGTAAGATCCTGAGCCGAGAGCAGAGAGCCGGGGTTGTAGGGAAACGGCGAAGCCGCGACGGGCGGCGTGTGCAGCGGGCGGCGGTGAATTTCAGCGTTTTGGGCCATTTTTCAGCTTCTAGCTCTCAGCGATTCATGAACAAGATTGTTAGACGCGACGAATTGTTAACAAATTCAGCAAGTTAGCTTCCGCTTCGCGGAAATCGCGAGTTAGCGAGTTAGCGTCAATTCATTCCAACTTAAACTCGATATGTCGAGTCGGACTACTCTCGGCATTCAGTGAACAGTCAAAAGCGGGATTTCTCAGTCCACACGCTCGACCAGCAGAACCTGCTCGTCGTTATCGATTTCGTTGAATTTGACTTCGATGATCTCGCGGCTGCTGGTGGGAATGCGCCGACCGACGTAAGCCGCCTCGACTGGCAGTTCGCGATGTCCTCGGTCAATCAGCACGGCCAGTTGCACGCGGCGCGGTCGGCCATGCGCAAAGAGCGCATCCAGCGCGGCGCGGATCGTCCGGCCTGTGTAGAGTACGTCGTCGCAGAGCACCACGTCGCGACCATCGACATTGAAGCCGATGGAGCCGGGCGTAACTACTGGGCGCACGCCGGTGGTGGAGAGATCGTCGCGGTAAAACTGGATGTCCAGAACGCCGGTGTCAATGGGGCGCTTCTCAATGCCAGAGATCAGCTTGCCCAGCCGCTCGGCCAGCGGCACGCCGCGGCGCTTGATTCCCACCAGCGCCAGATCGGGGCTTCCGTTGCTTTTTTCAACGATCTCGTGAGCCAGGCGCACCAGCGTGCGCTCGATCTCCGAGGCGGACATCAGCCTGCCTTTGGTGCGCAGGGCGGAATTGCTTGGAGTTTCATTCATGGTGATTTTCGTAGCCTATCTTTCGCAGGATAGATGGGTTTGCGCCTGCGGGCAAGTTGTGGAGAAAAGGACGAAATAGGGTTCTGCCAAATCAGATTTCCGGCTGACGCGAGCGGCCCAGCATCCGCGCTCCCAGCGCGCCTCCGGCAACGGCAAAGATCAGTAAAAAGCAAGATACGACCACCAGGGAAGCAGCCCACATTCCGGCATGGCCCTCCGGCGACAGGATCAAGGCCTGCATTTTGGCATAGATGCCCTGCGACTGGGCGGCGTCGGCCGGTGCCATTCCCGCCAGCGACTGCTGAGCCATCTGCTGGAACCTTTCGACGAAGAGGCTGGTGTAAGCCGCGTCGATCTGATTCGATTGGTGAAGAAGATCACGCTCGACAAAAAGAGCGCCGCCGCTGACGCAAAAGGCCATCCATGCGGCCAGCAGGCCGGTAACCAGTCCGATGCGCGCTCCGGCTCCGATGGTGATCCAGGCGGGACGCTGGCTACGTAGATAGAGCATCACAACCAGCATGGCGGCGGAGGTCATCCAGATCAGCCCTGCGCCTCGGAGCGGCGAGGCCTCGCTGCACAACACTCCCGCCGGAATCGCCAACTTCAGCGCCGCGCTGAGGGCCGGCTTCCAGTGGACGCTGCCCGCATCACGCACCACTTCATCCCAGTGCTCGGGCGGAGTTTGTCCCGAGGAGCCGTCGGTCGCATAGACGAATTGCGGCAATCCGCAGTGGGAGCAGTAGCAGTTCTCAGCCTGGACGGTTTGGTGGCAGCGATTGCAGGTAATTTCCATACATCTATGAGCCTACCGCATTCCGCCACAGCATGGAATGCTGCAATCGAAGTTCTCTGGAAACCGCGCGTTGAGCCGCCCAATATTGCACTCAGAGCCAAACCCTCACCACTCGTGGCAGGCCGTCCGCCCTTGCTGTAGAAACCCTGACGGTCAGTCCGGCCGAGTCAATAACTGAAGACCACCTTATTCACCCTTTCGATTCAGCCACCCATTTCTCTCTATCCAATCGGTAACGATCGATTGCCAGCGATCCTTGGGAATCAGGATCAACGCATGCTCGCCCTTATTGAAGATCGTCATATCGACTGGAACCACTGCGTGGCGTAGCGCTTCAAAGAACCGAATGCTGTTGTCGACGTCAACCAGGTGGTCGTCGGCGGAATGGATCAGCAGTGTGGGTGGGGTCTCTTTGGTCACCTGAAGTTCGTTCGAAAAGAGCTGCACCTGCTCATCGGATGGGTGCTGACCAAGCAGCGCGATACGCGAACCCATGTGCGCGATCTTCGGATCCATGCTGATGACAGGATAAAGCAGAATCATGAAATCAGGCCTCAGGTTGATGTTGTCGGGATTGGGAACGTAAGCCTTCGTAAAGTGCGTCCCGAGGCTCGAAGCCAGATGACCTCCAGCTGAGAATCCGATGATCCCAACCCGGTTCGGGTCAAGGTTCCATTCCTTCGCCCGCTTGCGGACGACGATCATTGCCTGCTGAGCATCCTGAAGAGGACCAATCGATTTGTCCTCCATAGCCGCGTCGGTTGGCAGTCGATACTTCACCACGAACGCGGCAATTCCATGGTCCTGAAAAAATTGTCCGATGGCTGGTCCTTCTGCGTTCCATGTAAGCTTGGCATAACCTCCGCCTGGGAAGACAAGGATGCTTGCGCCATTCGCCTTCACCTTCGCGGGAAGAAATACCTCGAGCGTGGGCTGCGATACGCTCGCCATCATGCCCATCGATTCCAACACTTCCTTGTTTGGAGTCGGTTTCGAGTTAGGAATTGCGCCGTCTCCATAGAGCGGAATTGACATCTGTGGCTGAGGCGTGGTGCTTCTGATGTACTCCATAATTGCGGGGGGGATCGGTGGATTGATGGGTGTAGGCGATTGCTGCGCACGAATCACACCCAGGCCCAGCATCCATGTTGAGAATACGATGAGCAACTTCATGCTTTGTCTATTCATACTGTCTCCTTGATGCGTTCGCGTTTCATTTTCTTAGAGCATTTTAGGAAATCATGTATTCCGAAAATGCATTGGATTCCCACTCATTCCGCTGAAAAACGCGGAATGAATGGGGCACAGAAATCTATAGCAAAAGCTAAAACATTCTAATACGAAAATCTTGAGATACCTTATCTGTTTGCAGTTTTCGGCTCAACGATTCCGTATTCGGTTGCATCGGATTGCTGAAGGACGGCGCGCGTGGGATTTGCGATCCAGTTATAGAGCATGCCCAGGAAGAGAAGTGCTGCGAAAACTGTTGCCAAAACAAAGCCAGCACGTAATCCTCCGAAGATGTCGCTCACCGCTCCCATAGCAAATGGACCCAGGGCTGCTCCGCCGCAGGTGAAAAAGAGAATAACGCCGGCGACCGCGCCATGTTCGGCTTTCGGAAAGCAGCTAATCCCCTTGGAGTTCAATGTCGGATAGATGACCGACATGAAGAGGCCGGAGAGCGCTAACAGATAGACTGTTGCGTCAGGGCCGCCAAACATAGCGCCCAAGAAACAGATCAGGATTGCGCCGGTAAAGACAACAAGCACTGTCGTCCAGCTCCAGCGGTCCAGCACCCAGGCTCCCAGGAAGCGGCCGCCAGCGCGAAGGACGAAGAAGATAGAGACAACATAGGCCATCATGAATGCCGAGGATGGCTTGTTGCTCTCAAGATAGGTGGGAAGCCATACATAGACTGCGCACTCCACCGCGACATAAAGGAAGCAAGCCAAGGAGAAACCGAGAGCATAGCGGTTTTTGAGAAGATGGGCTGTTCGTGCGAGATTGATGCGTTCAGTTGGCGCCTTCATCGTAGTTGGGTATCGCACCAGAGACGCAGTTACAATAAGCAGAACACAGATTGTTCCGGCGATGACGTACAGCCATTTCCAGGAAATACCACTCACCAAAAGGCGCGCCACGATTGCGGGGCCGATAATAGCGCCGATACCGAAAAATCCTTCGACCAGATTCATTGTCGAAGTGTGTTCCTGGGTTGAGTGGGAGATGTCGCCAATGAGAGCGAGAGCGCCTGTCTTGAAGATTCCGATTGCGGCTCCAGAAACAATCAGCAACGCGATAAACGCAGAGAATGTATTCGCGACTGAAAACAGGTATGAATTCAACGCAAACAAGATCAGTCCGAAGATGATGGTTTTCTTACGCCCCAGTAGGTCGGCAAGAAAACCGAGCGAGATGGCAGCGATTGCGATGGCGGACATATTTGCGTAATGGAAAGCGCCCGCGGCGGTCATGCTGAGATGGAATGTCTTGATAACTTCGGGGATGATGACGCCCACCGAGTCCGTGGTCATGGCGAACATCATAAACATCATGAACGTGAGCGACTTGATGACGAAGGTGTTGGCGTTGGATCTGGCGTGAGTCATCTTATTTCTCCGTGTGAGAAGCGGGTTTGCTATTCAATGGGCGCCAGAGCGCCTTGACCTGTTTGATCGATTGAGTACTCGATGGTGGCGCGATGCCGGGCAAGATCGACATTGAGATTGATCCAATGACCGTTGAGCTTCCAGGTAATGAAGAGGAGACTCCTGGCTGAGGATTCTACTGTACACTCTCCATTGAAGGCGGGATGTGCGTTGCGGAGCCGAATCAGTTCGAGGAGACGTTTCACCATCGGGCGCTCCAAGGATGAAGCGACTTCCTTGGCATTGTAATAGTGGCGATTGATGTCGCGACCTACTCCGCTTCGCTCGAGCAGTTCCATATCGTTTCTGCCGCCGAGCAAGCCAACGTAATAGACTTGCGGGATGCCGGGCACAAAGAACTGGATCGCTCGCGCAATCAGGTAGAGAGTTTCGTCATTTCCAAGCGCGTCGAGGAAGGTGCAGTTGACTTGGTACAGATCTAGATTGTTTGCCGCCGCTCCGGTTGCCTGTTTGCTTTGTCCATGACTTAATCGGTGGATGGACTCGACCAGATCGTTGATCTCCGAAGGTTCAAGCAGGCCCGGATCGCCGTTGGCGTCGGCACCAACGTCGATCACGCCGATTCCATCGTGTGTGTCGAGCACCGTTATTGCATTTTGCGGACGAATCGACAGCCACCGCGCGAGGGGTTTTGCGTCGGCTTTAAGAAGAGCATGAAGTACCAGCGGCGGGAGCGCGAAGTCGTAGACCCAGTCAACGCGGTGAGCAATTTCAACTTGCTGTTTGTAGTAACTATGCACTTCGACCAGGACTTCAATTCCGAGCTGCTGAGCACGCCTGGTGAGATCGCCAATAAAGTCGAAAGTTTCAGGGATCATGAAGCAGCTTGTACCCTGTTTCTTGATCGCATAGCCAACTGCATCCAACCGAATGGCGCGTACGCCGGCTTGGTGGAAGCGTTCAAGAATCGCGTTGATGTAGGCGACTCCTTGCGTATGATGCACGTCAATGTCGACTTGCTGAGGAGTGAAGGTGGTCCAGAGCAGACGTTTTTGGCCGTTTTCCAAAATGGAATAGGTAAAGGGCAATCCGGGGCGAGGCCTGTAGATGCGAAGTAGATCTTCCTCGGTCGCACCGCTCGGGAATACGCGATCAAAGGTCAGGAACATGCCTGCATAGGGGGAGCTGGCGCCTTGGCGGGAGAAGTCCTGAAACTGCGGCGAAAGGCTTGAAGCATGGTTGACGATAAGATCAGCCATCAGCTCGACGCTTGAACCAAGAGACTGCAGATCGCTCCATGAACCAAGGCGCGGATCAACCTGCGTATGGTCGATTGGATCGAATCCTGCGTCGACGCCGTCGATGGGATGAAAGAAGGGCAGAAGATGAGCACCACCAAAGACGCCGACCAGGGGGCCCTCCAGAAGCTGCTTGAGGTCCTGGAGACCACCTCCGGTGAGGCGGTCGACATAAGTCATAAGTTGAACTTGATTTTTCATAAATGTTCTCCGCAGAGTCCAGATCGAGGTGAAAGCAGGGCTAAAGGTCAAATGCACACAAAATTGGTGCCACCTTGCCCCAAATAGCGAGATGAGAAAAACGCGTATGCATCAACAGTTCCTTTCGGTCCCCAATCGAGTTCACGCTGCTTTCGATGTCCAGGGAATTGGGGGCCGAAGCCGAAATGCGGCTGTTGGCCCGCCATTCAAGACCCTCAGCAGGACGCGCGATAAGGACGGCGAGGACGAGTCAATTCTACAGAATGCTGTATACGAAAATATAGGAGAATACGATAAAGTTGTATATGTATTCGCGTACGAGCATGAACAGGGGCACCCGGCGCGAAGGCAGGGAGTGGATGATCTGCCAAAAGGTCCAAACCTGTTGCCGGTCCCACGCGATCCGCCTGACCGATCCAGGCTCACAGCTCGCGTCTATGGGCGATTTGCTCTGAAGGCTGAGTCGCATCACAGAGCATGAAGGAGTGAACGCAAGGCTAATGAGATGCGTGCTCAAGCGAATCTTTACGCATACGATGAAGCCGCCATGCTCCAGGATTGATCTATGACATATACAGCTTTCTGCGCAAAGGTATGGTTCCTGTATTTACAGTTGTGCTGCATATCAATTACGGTGCATATCGGGGCGAGATCAAGATCATCTCGATCCGTTCGCGGAGAGATCAATTCCACCGCGGGTAATCGTCAACTGCGGTCGCAGCGAATCTAAGGCGAATATCGCGCAAGGCAAATCACAACTTTCAGCGCGCAACTCTTTCGAAGTCGCTCTGAAGTCAGAATCGAGGAAACGAAGTATGCAAATGAAGATGAAAGCGTTGACCTGGGCTTTATTCCTTGCCGTCCCACTTGGTGCCGTATGTCAGACGGTGCCTGCTGGAACATTTCAAGTTGGAGCGGCAAAAGTTGACATCACACCGGCTCAAAATGAGCTGCCTAAGGGCTATCTTGGCATATTGGATCAGGTGTACTCGAGAGCCATCGTCGTCGATAACGGGCATTCGAGCGCGGCATTGGTTACGCTGGATACAGGGGCCATTCCGAGCGATCTATCCAAAGCGGTAGGTGAGCGGATTGAAAAGGAACTTGGCATTCCGGCGGTGAATGTGTTGTTTACAGCGACGCATAGCCACAGTGTGCCGGGTGTGTTCCCGATGTTTGCGAGGCCGGGCGCGAGTCTGGATAGCGCAACGATGAGCCGTGTGACGGCGTATGAGAACAAAGTCTTTGAATCAGTGAAGATGGCGAAAGACAAACTTCAACCGGCGCGCATTGGCTACGGTACCGGCGTCTCCAACATCAATATTCAACGCGACATCATCGATCCGGTTACGCACGGCTGGTGGGAAGGCGCAAACTACGCAGGCCTCTCCGACAAGACTGTCGCCGTTATCAAGTTCGAAGCATTGAATGGAGATCCGATTGCGATCTACTACAACTACGCAATGCATGCTGTAATCACCGGAAACCTGGACTTGGTGAGCGGCGATGCGCCGGGAGCCACTTCAAGATACATTGAAGGCCATTTCAACGACAAGGTTGTAGCCTTGTGGTCGGAAGGTGCGGCAGGCGATCAAAACCCGATCTTTTTCCAGCAAACATACGATCTGCGCAAGATTCGAATTGCCGACTATGCAAAGCAGGGAAAAGACATCAGCAATGCAATGCCTCCCGGGGGCCAAGGCATGGACCGCAGCAACCCGGAGGTGGCTCACCTGATGAATGAACAGAAGGAGATGATCACCTCCATGGGGCAGATGCTCGGAGAAGAGGTCCTTCGGGTCGTGCGGGAGGCCAAAAAAGGCGAAGCGGATGGCCGAATCTTTGGAAAGACCACAACGATTACCTGCCCTGGCCGGGAGCGGACCAACGAAGGACGGGGTGGGATCGCCGGAACGTATAAAGATGGCCCTCCGGTTGAATTGAAACTCGGTCTGTTAATGATCGACGATATTGCAATCGGCGCGAGTGATGGAGAGGTGTATAACCTTATCGCTCAGCGACTGAAGGCAGAATCGCCGTACAAAAAGACGATGCTGGCCACTTTGACGAATGGAATGGCGATGTCTGGATATATTCCAGACGACGCGTCGTTCGGACATCAAACCTTCGAGGTGCTTTCATCGCGGTTGCAGCCTGGCTGCGCGGAAACCAAGATCGTGGACGGGATCATCGGAATGATGCCGAGGGTAACGTACTAACGCATGATCTGTTCGGTATCCAGGGGCTGAACTTGGCTGGTTGCCAGGTTCAGCCCCTGTTTTTGCATTTACTGGCGGCATCTTGACACAAGATCGCAGTGAAACCAGGTCCGTGACCGGGTGAAGATGTTCTATCGAAAGAGCAAACGTGGGCCAGAAGGCCCACATTACAGCCGGCCGGGAGGCCAGCGCTACTTTTCCGAATGGATCGTTTTCACACGATCAGAAACCAGCACCTGACTACGAGTCGATTTTCTGTAATAGCTGAGTGAGGTATTTGAAACCGTTCTGCGCAAGATCTTCTGGCGACACTTCTTTATGCGCCCATAGTCTCCCGGGAGAGTCTTTCTCCTTTTTATCGTATCCAAATCCTTCAATCATCAAATAACCTTCGTAGCCGATCTCTCGAAGCGCTGAGATGATTTCATTGAATGGGACGTGCCCCGAGCCCAGCAGGCCGCGATCGTTTTCGCTTGCATGGATGTGTTTCAGACAGGGGCCCAATGAGCGAACGGCCTCGGGGATACTTCGCTCTTCGATGTTTGCATGAAAAGTATCTACGGTGACTCCAATTCTGGGATTTCCTATCGATTCGCATAGCTGACGCGCCTCTGCGGCGGTCCGGAGAAAGAATGTTTCTGAGCGATTGACAGGTTCGATGGATAGAGTCATGTCATTGGCATCGAGAACGTCTTCAAGCGCTCGGAATGCTTCAACAGCCCACACCCATTCTTTGTGGGAAGGGCGGTGCTTAGGCAAGTAACCTATGGGCGCGAAGAGCGGCCCACCGATGATCCTTGCCCCCATGGCCGCCGCGGTCTCGACACACTGAACAAGATGCTCAATTGTGCGTTTTCGCGTTTCAGAACGGGGACTTATCGGGTTGAACTGCCTGGGTAGGATGGCACAAACCGTGCACTCCAAACCATGAGTTCTACAAGCTTCCTTGATCTCCGCAATTGGAAGCGTGGCTGGTTCGAACATTGGAATCTCGATGGCGTCCAGACCGATCTGCTTTATAGAAGACAAAAGATCGAGGTGCGATCGATCAAAGCGTGCAGTCCAAGCAAACGCGCTAATTCCGATTTTCATTCAACACCCCGTGCAGTATTGCTGCGCTCTCTTTTTGCCCAAATACCGTACAGCACATCCTAGCATAGCGATTGCCAGTAGCGGTGCTCGTGTTCCAGAGAGGCTCATGCCGACCAGCAAGCTGTATTCTTCCCAACGTCGTATGGACTCGTCATCTGGAAGCTGTATAGGGTACTATGTTTGTGACCGGCAACAGCCAAAAAAATATGCGTCTAAAACAATGATCGGCTCGGCACGGGGTATGGAGGAAGAGCAACAATGGCGATTCACAAGTACAGAGAAATATTGGAGAAGATCCAAGAGGACATTGCGCTTGGAAAGTATCAACCCGGTCAACGGTTGCCCAGCGAGACTGATCTCGTGCGACGGTATGGAGCATCGAGGATGACGGTTTTCAGGGCAATGCACGAATTGCAGTCGCTTGGGGTCGTGGTGCGCCGAATTGGCTCAGGTACATTCGTCTCCCAGACGTCTAACGCAGGGAGTCATGTGTTTGGTCTTTTGATACCAGAACTTGGGCAAACAGAAATCTTCGAAGTGATCTGTAAGGGAATGATGGAGGCACCACAGGCTATCCATCATTCACTGCTTTGGGGGAACACCGCTCCGCAGGAAAACCAAAAAGAAGAAACTGCCGAGCAGCTATGTCGGCATTACATTTCCAGAAAAGTCTCAGGCGTATTTTTTGCGCCGGTGGAATACACTCCAGGACGGCATGAGGCAAACCATCGAATTATGGCTGCATTGACAAAGGCGCATATTCCGGTTGTCCTTTTGGACAGGTGCATCGAGCGATATCCACAGAGGAGCAATTACGATTTGGTGGGAATTGACAATCGGCGGGCTGCCTACGTGCTCACAGAGCATTTGATCAAAGCAGGAGCGAAGAAGATCGCGTTTTTCGCGCGTCCCAATTCAGCGCCGACGGTGGATGCCCGTATTGCCGGATATCGTGAAGCGCTTCAGTCGTTAGAGAAACAGTCGGGGCTTGGACTCGTTATTCTCGGAGAGGCATCGGACCCCAAATTCGTCAAGGGTGTTCTGAAAAAAGATCCCCCCGACGCATTTGTTTGCGCAAACGATCATACCGCGGGGAACTTGATGCATACCTTGCTCTCGATTGGGCAGAAGATACCTGAAGAGATTCGGATAGTCGGATTCGATGATGTCAAGTATGCGCGGCTGCTGCCAGTACCGCTCACGACTCAACATCAACCCTGCCGAGATATCGGGCGAGTTGCACTGGGAATCATGCTTGACCGGATTGCGAATCCCGATCTTCCCGGGAGAGATGTGTTGCTTGGGTGCGAGCTTATTGTTCGTCAATCCTGCGGCGCACAGACGGAAATTGCAACAAAGTGAGTCGTTCTGCGGCAGATACGTATTTGAGGGACAGTTTCTCCGAAAACAAATCCAGCAAATGAATCAATGCGTACGCGAATTGCAGGTGACAATACGCGTGCGCGTACTTGTGTGTTGACGTAGATGGCGCCGCAGAGAGACCAATTGGCCCCAGCCCCAGTACCGTGCAATGCGGCTGGAGGTATGGTCGTTGCAACTCTTTGGATGCGCGGGAGAGTTGACTGCTCGGCTCTCCGCGATCGATGAAGGCACGAGAATCTGCTCCAGCTGTGCCAAGTTTGGACACTTCCGATTGATCTCATCGAGATTCGTCGCAACTTGAAGAGCCAATTGGCAGGGGGGGGGGGCAGATAAAAACCAATCTGAATCGAAGCTGAGGAGATGGCGATGGGAATCCAGGCTTCGTAACTTGTATAGACATCTGTCGTTTTCCGTAGACGAATTGGATGAAAAACGGATGAAGAAAGCTGTCATCCAGGTGAATTTGTGACGTAGCGCAGGCGTGTCTGAATGAGTATATTTCGCGTGTTTTATGGGGTATTTCGCAACTATTGACCTTCGTTCAATCTGTATAGTCCACTTTTATGACAATCCGTATTGACAGTGGTCATTTTAGTCTATAACAATGCTTGCTTGAGTGATGTAAATGTCCTGCGCGCATTCCTAATTAAAAATGTAGCGAACAGGTCGAGCGGGACCGGAAAGTGATTTTCCTAGGGAGGCAGTATGCAACAACTTTGTGATCGTAGTTCGTGGCAACTCACGCGTGCAGAGAGACGCCCCCGGCAGCATGGGGCGGCCTGTCTTGATAGCGCACTTCGGGAGAGTGCCCAGAATAATATGAACAGCGAAATCTCCAAGCCTCTGTTTCGGGCTATGGGGTTCCTGATTTTGATGGTGTGTTGGTTTTGCGTTGGGACTGGGGCTCTTCATGCCCAGATTGATCGTGGTGAGATTGTTGGCCAGATTACCGATCCGACAGGCGCGGTAGTACCTGGTGCAAAGATCCAAGTTACGAACGTCAATACCAACACGTCCATAGCCTTGGAAGCCAATGATCAGGGTCTCTACACGGCAGCGAACCTGCCCAGGGGTACCTACCGCGTTGTGGTAACGCGGGAAGGGTTCAAAACGGCATCAAGCGCGGCGGCAGAGTTGGGCGCTTCGATTACTCTCCGCATAGATATCAAACTTCAACCAGGCCTGGTTACGGAGTCTGTCACGGTCACGGACGAGGCACCAATTCTGGACGTTGGCACGACAAACAACGCCACAGGTATGCAGTCTAACCTCATCGAAGAAATGCCCGTAATCGTCGCTGGAACGCAGCGGGCGATTACAGACTACCTGTCGCAACTACCAGGGTACACAGGTGGCGGATCGTTTCTGCCGTCGGCGAACGGATCAAGCACCGGCGATACCGAGGTATTCATTGATGGTGGGCCGGCCAGTGAATGGGGTATTGCTCGTGGTGGAGTTGGCGAAGTCTCGCCATCCATTGAGCAGGTCGGCGAAATGAGCGTCGTCTCAAATGCGTTCAATGCAGAGTACGGCGGCTTCGGAAGCTGGTTTACGAACGTGGTGCTCAAGTCTGGAACGAATGAGGTGCACGGCAGCGTGTATAACCACCTCGGAAATTCAGCGCTGAATGCCAAGTCGTACTTTGCGACAGATGTCACCCCGTTCAGACAGAACGAGGGCGGCTTCACCGTCGGCGGTCCAGTTGTACTGCCGAAGATATACAACGGGCGCGACAGAACCTTCTTCTTCGCAAGCCTCGGTCTGTTCTTTTCTCGCCAGGGTGCCAGCGGCACTCCCATGACAATACCCACAGCCAAGGAATGCAGCGGCGATTTCACCGAACTCGGAATGGATATCTACGATCCGGCAACGACGGTGCCTGACGGGAAAGGGGGGTATACTCGACAGCAATTTGAGTATAACGGCGTGAAGAACGTGATTCCACAGGGGCAAATCAGTCAGGCCGCGAAGATCATCTGTTCCTATGTGCCAACTCCGAATATTACTGGAGCCGGAATCAATAATAATTTCCACAGCCTCAGCGCAACCAACTGGCCGTATTTCAATACCTATACGCCGCTGATCAAGGTGGACCACAGTTTCTCGGATAAGGAGAAGCTCGCAGTCTCCTACACCAGTCAGATTCGCCATAGGGTCATTGTGGGTAGTGGTTTCTCGAAATCGCCTGCATGGGGCGCCGGGACTCCCAACCCGCTTGATGATTACTACGATCAGATTGCCAATAGCTGGAAGGTTCGCATCAACGTGGATTCCGTCATCACTCCGGCAATCCTCAATCACTTCACGCTTTCTGGCGATCGTTACCTGAATCTGGGTCCGAATAGCACAGACGGGCAAAACTGGGACCAAAAACTTGGAATTTCAGGACTTCCGGCCGACAATGGGTCATTTCCGCACATTTCGTTCTCTGGTGGAAGTCAAACGACTGCTGATTTCAACCGTGCGTATGAAGAAAACTGGCACGAGATGCGCTACACAATCGACGAGAATCTGAGCTGGACGCATGGAAAACATGCATTCAAGTTCGGAGGCGAGATCGGCACGAACCGGGAGATTCGGTTCATCAAGCCCGGTGTAGCAGGTCAATTTGGGTTTTCCAACACGTCTACAAGTCAGGAAGTAGTTAATCCTGATGGAACAATTTCCTATGTTGGTGGTAGCTCGTTTGCCAGTTTCCTGCTGGGGACGGTGAACACGGCTCAAGGCTACATCCCCCTGGAAATGGATTATCGGTACTTTCACACCGGGCTCTTTGCGCAGGACGATTGGCATATTACGCCACTACTGACCCTTTCATACGGGCTTCGGTGGGACTATATGCCACCATACACGGAAGCGCACAATTACATAACTGCCTTCGCAAATGATGTATTGAATCCGGGCGCAGGCAATCTTCCTGGCGCACTGGCCTACGCGGGAACGGGAGATGGAAAATACGGGAAGCCTTTCCAGGACACTTGGCGTACTGGATTCGCGCCGCGTTTAGGTATCGCATACCAGTTAAGCAAGAAGACCATGGTGCGCGCTTCATCAGGGATCTACTACGCCAGCACTGGGAACGTGGTTCCGTTCCTCGACACTGCCGCACTGGGCTACAGTGCAACCCCCACGTTCCAGTCTGGAGACGGTGGATTCACGCCGCTTATGTATTGGAACCAGAGCAGCTTCCCACAGAACTTCAAGAAGCCGCCGACAATCGATTCGACATTCCTCAACGGGCAAGCGATCAACTACATTCCGCGGAATGGCGACAGACTGCCGCAAACGGTTAACTGGGATCTGGATATTGAGCGGGAAGTGGCGCACAATCTCTCGCTCGATGTGATGTATATCGGCAGCCACTCGACTCATCTTGGCCTGTCGGGTTCGGCTACAGAACTCAACTACCTTGACAAGAGCCACCTGGGGCTTGGATTTGGGCTTCTGGCGTCGTGCGTGACGACTCCCTGCATGCCTTACTCGGGTTTCGCAGATCAGCTTGGTCAGAGTGCTACGGTGGCACAAGCACTGAAACCGTATCCGCAGTATACGCATGTGGGGACAGATTCGGTGCTCTTGCCGGAAGGTAAAGCCCACTTCGACTCCCTTCAGACGAAGGTAACGAAGCGTATGTCCTATGGGCTAAGCGGCCTCGCGTTCTTCACATGGGAAAAGAACTTGACGAATGCTAGCGGCGAGGGGAGTTCAACTTATGCCAGTTCGTACGGCTCAACCATCCAGTATCCGGGGGAACGTACAGTCGTAGTTGATTCTGGCACTCCGGCGGTTATTTTTGGTTCGAGCTTTTCGTATCAATTGCCGGTTGGCGAAGGTCGGACATTCATGAACCATGCTCCGGCAGTTGTTGATGGAGTTCTGGGTGGATGGACGGTTAGCGGCTCGTTCCGCTACACCTCTGGTGCGGCGCTGCAAATTGATGCGATCAATCCCTTCGCGGGAAACTTTGGATACAGTACTCTGGCTCCATACGAGTACGCCAATTATGTTGGCGGAAACCCGCACGGAACCTGGTCTGGAAAATTCGACCCAGCGAAGAATAAGTACCTGAATTCGAATGCATTCGCCAGCCCAGCGCTCTTTACCTTCGGAAACACCAAGGAGTACAACAGTTGGATACGCGGATTTGTTCATGGGTCAGAAGCGCTTGAACTCTCGAAGTCTGTTCCCATCCACAAACAGCTCAAGTTCGACCTGAGTGCGGATTTGGTGAACCCCTTCAACATCACACGTTGGGCCGACCCTGCCACGCTGGCAGGAACCCCAACCTTCGGTGCAGTCACTGGCATTCAGGGTAGTGCGCGCCAGATACAAATCAATGGTTCTATTCACTTCTAAGAAACCTTCCTGAACTACTTTGGTCGGCTTGGTGCGGATTCTTATCCAAATCAGGCCGACAGTTTTTTGGAAAAAGCAAAAAATTAACCGATGGGGAAATGCAGCTGAACGTCACTTGGTCAGGCGAATACGACAAAGGACACGCGAAGCAACTAAAAGGGGTTGAAATGAGTTGAAAAGGAAGCTTTAGGAAAATGAACGCACGACCGTACAAGGAACTGATAGGTAGAGGGCATTTTAATACACCGTGGTTTGTTGTCAGGCCTTCCACAGCTAGTTGAAAGCATCTGACGTAAGACGTCTTGGAAGGACCAAAGTGGCGAATCCCAAATATCGAGAGATCTTGGAGAAACTCCAAGAGAACATTCAGAACGGACACTATAAACCAGGGCAGCGCCTACCGAGTGAAGCTGAGCTTGTGAGGCGCCATGGGGCCTCGCGCATGACTGTGTTCAGGGCAATGCGAGAGTTACAAGCGCTGGGCATTATTAGGCGTCGCGTAGGGTCTGGAACCTTCGTCTCAGAACATGTCAACAGTGACGGACACACATTTGGGCTGTTGATTCCAGAGCTTGGTCAGACGGAGATATTCGAGGCTATCTGCAAGGGGATGATGGAAACGCAACAGGCTATAGGTAACTCTCTGTTGTGGGGCAACGCGAATTCCGCAAATAACAACAAGCATGAGGTTGCTCAGCAGTTGTGCCAGCACTTCATCTCCCAGCGTGTTTCAGGGGTTTTCTTCGCACCGGTCGAATTTGCGCCTGTGCGCGATCGTGTAAATCACCAAATCGTTGCCGCACTCGATAAAGCAGGCATACCGGTTGTTCTTCTCGATCGCTGCATCGAGCCTTATCCGAACCGCAGCAATTATGATCTTGTTGGCATCGACAATCGCCGTACCGCCTACATGGCGGTTGAACACCTAATCAAGAGCGGCGCACTCCGTATAGCCTTCTTTTGCCGGCCCAATTCTGCACCAACGGTGGATGCACGAGTTGCTGGCTATAGAGAAGCACTGGGAGGGGTGCATTCGCAGCAGAAGGAGAGTTTCGTGTATTCAGGCGATCCGTCTGACGCCGACTTTGTCAAAGGCCTGCTGAAGCGGGATCGAGTAGACGCTTTCTTGTGCGCGAACGATAATACCGCTGGGCATCTGATGCATACGCTAATTTCGCTCGATCAGCGCATCCCGGAGGATATCCGAATTGTAGGCATTGACGACGTCAAGTTTGCGAGATTGCTGCCAGTGCCACTTACTACACTGCACCAGCCGTGCCGAGAGATAGGGAGAGTAGCGTTGTCCGTGATGCTCGACCGGCTCGGTAGCCGCGATATGCCTCCCAGGGATGTACTCCTGGGATGCAATTTGATCGTTCGCAAGTCCTGCGGATCTGCAAATCGGGCGATAGAACACTCTGTGAACGCAGAGCATCTCGAAGTACAGGGAGTGTTGACTTAGACGGTTAGTTAACTTTCGAGGGAGGCCGCTGGGGCGACCGGAATTCGGTCAGGAGAGGATTGGAGCATCGTGCGACAATCGTCGATGCTCCAATCAGGGGTGGCGCCTGGACGGCTTGCGACAAGTGCGCCTACAGCATTGGCAAAGGCTGCAACATTTTTCAATGGCCACCCTTCACCAAGACCATGCAGAAACCCCGCGGAGAAAGCATCTCCAGCACCAACGGTATCTGCTGTTTCAACTTCTTGTCCCACAAAGTGAGTAAGGTCGCCTTCTGTGAAGACTGCGCATCCTTCGCTCCCCAGCGTGACGCACAGGATTTGTACACTAAAGCGCTGTGACCAATCGCGACAGAACTCTTCTAGACTGAAGGTCTGTTTCGTGGAGAATTTTCGTGAAAGAACTACAGCTTCATCGGCGTTCAGTTTGATCACATCGGCGAAAGAACTGAGGCGCTCGACGAGATCATGGCTCCAATGTCCTTCACGGAGGTTCACGTCATAAAAGCGCTGGGCATTTCCCGAATTCTCCAGGATTTCTTTCAGGACTCGCTCCGAACGATGTTCGGTCAGTGCCAGGGTCCCAAAGTAAATCCAATCCAGATGCTCATAGTCAATCGGCGAGATACAATCTGGAGCGTGCATGAGTGTGTCAAACGCGGCTGGGCGGCGTATGAAGAATTGAGTGCGCCCGGTCGAGTCCGTTCTTACTTCAGCGGTTGCTGTTGGATATTCGTGGCTCAATTGAATTGAGGAGGTAGAAAGCCCCGCCTCCCGAATGCGGGAAAGTGCCTCCGTGCCCAGACGGTCGTTGCCAACAGCAGAGATAAGCGAAACGGAGTGTCCAAACCGAGTCGCATTAATGGAGAAATTTAAGGGTGCTCCTCCAAGAAATCGACGTTTATCGTCGAATACATCCCAAAGGACTTCGCCCAGACTGACTATCTTCATTCGGTTTCCGTCCCGAGTCATGTTAATTAGCTGCCCGCGCTGCTGAACCTATTCACAGAGCCACAGTACTTAGCGGGATTGCAGCTCACCGGAATCACAATGCAATTGCGCTTGACCACACGAGTCTTAGTCGAGCGGTCAAGCGCTCGCCGTTTCAGCCTGCGACAGATCTCACAGCGTCAGTTAGTAAACACAGACAAATTAAAAGCGTCTGCCATTGCAGCGTTGCCAAAGTCATTTGGGTGGATGTTGTCACCCGGGTTGAAATCCTGGCGAATATGTGCTGGGTGGTCCTTGTCTGATACAGTAGCATCGAAATCGACTACGGCATCGAATTCCCCACTGGTTCTGATCCACTGGTTCAATTTCTGTCTTGTTGCTTCACCCACCGGGCCAGAGAGCCACACACCCTCTTCGGGCATAACTGTGGCACCGACGATTTTGATTTGGTGCATATGCGCACGAGCAATAATCTCTCGGTCACCCTTGATCAAGTCCTCTGCAACCAAGGCGTTTTGACCCGTGATCTGGCCATGGATGTTTATGTCGTTAATGCCTTCCAACAAGACGATCCAACGTACACCAGGTTCGCTGAGGACATCGCGATCAAGTCTTGCCAGAGCGCTGACTCCAGCACCATCTCGAAGAATTTCATTGCCTGAGATGCCTTCGTTGATGACCGCAATTCGTGGCCCCGTCTTCTGTTCACCGAGTCGCTTTGCCAGCAATGCCGGCCAAGTCTGATCTTTGTCGACCGTGGTTGCAAATCCATCTGTGATGGAGTCTCCCAGGCAGGCAATTGCAAAGTCATCGGTGGGCGCAACAACATCGACGCTCCGCAGCCATAAGTATGCAGTGGTCTTGGTTGGCTCTGGCATTGATGTGGCTGAGGTCGTATCCCCTTTTGAGATGTACGCAGTATGCAGGCCCGGCATATGATTTGCGGGAATTCCCTCGCTCTTGACGACGTAAAGTGAGACCGCGAGGTCCGACATTGCTTTTGCATCCAAATCGAAGGGATCGCTTACGATGACCATTCCCGGTCTGATATCTACGTTTTTGCTGCTGCCAAAAGTCAACTGGCGATCACTGTTGGCGTCTATCGAGGATTCAGTGGTTCTGATCGCAACGTGAACATTTCCAATCGAGACAACGTTCTTTCCAAAGGCGTTTGAGAGTTCCAGCCGCAGTCTCTTGCCGGCAATGCTGGTGTGAACAATCATCCGCACCGTTTGATCGGCAACATCATGAGGGGCCTGCGCCGGCATCTTCATTCCCTTCATTTTCGAAAAGTCGGGCATCTTTATGTCGGGTGGAAGGTCGGGTCTTTCTTGAACTGTCAAGGCCATCTCTTGAGCGGTAGCCCAGGTGGTAACCCAGTTATCAAGTGGCCGTGAATTCGACTGCCCGACCATGGCAACAGTAGATAGGGCTGAAACCCCCAATAGCACGAGAGTCCGAATACAATTTTCCATTTACCACCCCTCACAAAGAATCTTCACTCTCATTTCGCTTGAAGCGATGAGAGGTTAATTGAATCAGCCATGGCTTTGTATCCGGCGGAATTTGGATGCAGATGATCGCCGGAATGTAGGTCTTCGCGGAATTGCGTCGGATGATTGGGATCCCGAACTGCGGCGTCGAAGTCAAACACGCCGTCAAATGCTTTACCGGTACGAATCCATTGATTCACAGCCTGACGGACTACTTCCCCATCTTCAGAGAAATAATCTGCACCTCGATATGGAGTCATCGTTGCGCCAAAGGCCCGAATGCCATGTTCATGTGCGCGGTCGATGATTTGCTCCAGGCCTTGAATAAGATCGTCGGCAGTTACGGCTTGAGTTGCGAATGGATTTCCAAGCGAAGGCGAACCTTCTTTCGCCGGAAAAGGTTTCATGTGGGGCCAGCCGATGTCGTTGATGCCCTCGAGAACGATAAGATCTGCAACGCCCGGCTGTGAAAGAACATCGCGATCGAGACGGGCGAGGGCATTGATTCCAGCACCGTCATAGAGGATTCGATTTCCTCCAATGCCTTCGTTGTCGACGGCAAGACTTGATAAACTCTTTACTTCTGCCAGCCGCTTGGCAAGTTGATTGGGCCAGTCGCCGTATTCGTTCTCTTTTGCGCCAAATCCATCTGTAATGGAATCGCCGAATGTCACAACTACTGCAGATTTGTCTGTAGTCCAAAATTCAAGACCGGCCAGCCAGTACCACGATTTCGTCACTTTGGCGTCTTGAATGTCCTCTGCCCCAGTAAAATTGCCTGGACCCGATATGTAGGTCGCGTGCTGTCCGAGCAGATGGAAAGTTGAAGGCGCTGACTTCTTAGGCAGAAAGATACTCACTGCAATTTCCGCGAATGCGGGAACAGACAATTCGACCGGATCGCTCAGCAATGGAGCACCGGCGGGGATGTTGACTGTAGCCTCACCCGCAAATGTCAGCGGACGATCGGAGTTGGGGACTATGCTCCCGTTTTCTTTCGCGAGTGCGATGTGCGCGCCTCCAATTGCAAGAGGCGTAGATCCGAGTTCGTTCGAAAACCGAATGCGGAGTCTCTGTCCACCGATCGTCGGTCGAATGACCATGCGTATAGTCTGATTGTCGAAGGTTGCCAAAGGGGGCATCCCAGGAAATGCAAGAGGAGTATGAATGGCGGTACTCCATGCGCTTACCCAGTGTCCTTGGACCTTTGTGTCCTGTGCAAAGGCAACCACAGTCAAAACGGTTGTGACGAAGAAAAGTGCGGCGGTTCTAACTATTCTCGTTTTCAAAGTTACTCTCCCGAACGCAATTGCATTCTGTGGCCATCCGGAAAAATAACCGGATGCGATGAGCCGAACAGCGCTTCTCTGCCAGTCATCTTCTTTCCGCGAACATCTGATCGACAGTTATTATTGCTGACGTATTTCCTCGTTTTCGGCGCAGACGTCCATGATTTGTAACAACTGCGCATCCGAAACGGGAGGCGTCGCTCCTACCTGTGTTGCCACCCACGCTGCAAATCGATTTGCTAACTCACTGATCTCTTCAAGTGAACAACCTTGAATGTAGTGGTGAGCCACACAGGCGGTAAAGGCATCCCCTGCGCCTATCGCGTCTGCAACCTTAGCATCGATTCCATGGTGCGCAACTACTTCGTTTTCCGAAACCAAAAGACTGCCATGCGCCCCCTTCGTAACACAAATCAGGTTCAGGTCGAATTTGCACAATAATTTCTTCGAAAGCTCGATTTCGTCGTCGCCACCGAGTTCAAACGACGAAGATACTTGAAACAACTCCTGTTCATTGAGCTTGAGGATATCGGCAAACTGGAAAGACCTGCGAAGAGTATCCACGCTATAGAACGGTTCTCGCAGATTTGCATCACAGATGCGAAGTGCTTTCGACGGAGTATTTTTCAGGAAGCGCTCGATCGTTGATGCCGAAGTTGGAGAGCGCTGTGCGAGCGAACCGTAGCATACGACATCAACTCGCGATGAGAGCTCTTCCCAAGCCGGTGTCCACTGAAGATAATCCCAGGCAACCTGTCTTTTGATCGTGAAGTTAGGCTGTCCCTCTGAGTCAAGAAGAACGCCAGCAACGCCAGTTTCGTGCTGGTCGTCAACCTGTACATAGGCTGTGTTTAAACCAACATTGTTCATCGCCTGGTATGCTTCGTTCCCCAGATCATCATTACCTAATCGACTGGCAACGATTCCTCGATTTCCAAAGACTGTCGCCATGTAGGCAAAATTCGCGGGCGCTCCACCCAACGCCTTCCCCGATGGCAAAAGATCCCACAAAACCTCACCCAACCCAACCATTAATGGACTTTCATTCATAAATACATCCCTTGTTATCCCCGTTATCCCTGTGTTTCATTGAACAGCGCAAGATCGAATATCGCGCTGTTTCAGATTGATCTTTCTCTCGTTTGCACGGCTGCTGACCTGCCAATATGCAATGCTCTCGTGTCCTAATGAAATCCCCTGCGCATAGTCGCCTTCGTTACCAACGTTGCAGCAGCGTGTACACTCACGCCTGCCGCCCGAACTCTGCCTTTGTGCCGCGCTTGAATCCAGTTGTCTCCAGTTTAAACGGAATAGCGCACCATACAACTTCCACTCTTCGTGATCAATGTTCCATTTGTGAACATGCCTTCGCGAAACGGGTGAGATGCAGAGGCGTCATCGTGCTCCTTGTCGGCCCTGAAAATCAGGCTGCAAGCCCTCTAAACTGCGTAAAAGGCCTGTCCGATGATTCAATCCAGTCGCTCGATTCCGCTCATTTCTTGAGGATCATCTGTAATGACTTTAAAGTGTCGCGAATATGTCTTGTCAAGGAAGAATGTATACATTTGTTGAAAAGTCACCTATACCGATTTGTTTGAACCTCTATAGACCACAAAGTGGCAAACTCATACAATCGAATTCGAGCTTGCTCAGAGCGATTCTCGAAGGCGAAGTGATGCAGCTTTCACATCCACAAAGTCATCGTGATCGCGGGCCGAGAGGGCGTATTGGTGGATGGAGTGCGTGCATCGCACGACGCACGGCGATGGTGAGCAACTGAAAAGGAGACAGATGAAAGGCATCGGGGTATTGAGTACATTGGCTTGCGTCATTTGGCTAGGGCAAGTTTCGATATCAGCCAGCTTCGCGCAGCCCTCGACGGACTTCGCGCCGAAGCCGATTGCCACGGTCAGCACCGGTCAGCTTCGTGGCAGCCTAACCTACGACGGCGAAGCTGTCTTCAAGAACATACCTTTTGCCGAACCTCCGGTAGGCAACCTGCGCTGGCACGAACCGGTTCCGGTAAAGACCTGGACAGGAATGCGTGATGCGGCGACTTTCGGACCGGCGTGCTATCAAAGCGGCCATATGAATGCGACCAGCAGTGAAGATTGCCTGCAACTGAACATCTGGACGCCCACTTGGCCGATAAAATCGCCTGTGCCGGTCATGGTTTGGTTTCACGGCGGAGGCAACATCGCCGGATCTGCAATTGAGCCTCTCTTCAACGGGGAGACCCTCGCCCGCCACGGCGTGATCCTGGTATCTGCGAATTACCGGTTGGGTGTTTTTGGTTTCTTCGCCCACCCGGAACTCACCAAAGAATCCGCCCACCACTCCTCTGGCAATTACGCTCTGCTCGATCAGGTTATGGCTTTACGGTGGGTGCAGGAAAACATTGCTCAATTCGGCGGCGACCCCGCGAATGTGACTATTTTTGGTGAATCTGCCGGTTCGATGGACGTGAACACACTGGTGACAATGCCTATGAGCAAGGGGTTGTTTGCGCGGGCGATTGCAGAGAGCGGCGCAGCGGGCGATGCTCAGTCGCTGGCCGAAGCGGAAAAGAGGGGAGAAGCTCTCGCGAGCAGATTAAACATTACCGGCGACGGGACTCTAGCGAAACTGCGCGCCGCCTCCAGCGAGGATCTGGTGAAGGCCTCATCGCAGGGACCTACGGGCGGCGGCGGAATGCTGGGTATTAATGTGGACGGCTGGGTGCTTCCTGAGTCGCCTTCGAAGGCCTTTGCAGCAGGCCACGAAAACAAAGTCCCGTTGCTGTTTGGTAACAACTCCCAAGAGTTGCAGAAGCCCTTCGGCCCGATGTCCGCGGATCTGCGGTCGACGATTACGAAACAGTTTGGCCCGTTGGCTGATCGCGCCTTGGCTGCGTACGGACTGAACGGCGCGACTGATCCTGCACCCGACCCTGAGTTCGGAACTGTCGGGGCGCAGTGGGCCACGGACTCGACATTCCGTTGCGCGACGGTGCAGGAGCTTGCCTGGCACACTGCCGCTGGGAACACGGCCTACGAATATCAGTTTTCGCTCTCGATGCATGGCAAAGAAGCAGAGGGAGCACCTCATGCTTCCGAGATTCCATTCGTATTCGGCACGCTGCCAGTATGGCAGGAGATGCGGCATTACGAACTCTCGGATCGGCAATATGCGCCGCTGATTCAGGAGTATTGGGTCAACTTTGCAAAGACTGGCGATCCGAATGGCGGAAGCCTCGTGAAGTGGCCGAAGTTCGACCCGGCGACTCGCGCCTATCTTGATTTTGTGGATGCAGGCGCTATGGCCAAAGAGGGTCTGCGGCGATCTATCTGCGATCTGTATTCCGAAAACCAGAAACGTCTGTGGGCACAGTAAACGTGGTAGGCGCAGGGCACCTCAACGGCAAGTTCCGCCGCATTCGCATCTCGCTCGCAAACAATCAGGAGGCGAAGCTCGATTTCCGGCAGGGATACTACGCAGGCAAGGAGTTTAAAAAGTTCGACGACGTAGATCGCGAGCGTCAACTGGAAGAGGCGCTCATGCTGGAAGACCCCGTCACCGAACTTACTATAGCCATGGAGATCGACTACTTCCAGATCAATGGCGCCGAGTACTTTGTGCCGATTGTCGTCAAGATACCAGGGCGAGAGCTGGCGTTGGCCAAGCGCGGAGGTTCCAAGTTCACGCATATTGATTTCATTGGCGAGATCAAGGATCTCATCGGCGGTGAAACCGTCAGCAATGTGCGCGACAGCGTCAACATCAAGCTACCCTCTGCCAGTAGCTTCCGCTCTGTGTCTCGGCGCTTACGCGCGGCCTTCAGGGTCGTTTCGGGGTATACGCCGAGGGAAATCCTGTTTTCTTTGCCGTTGAAGCGGTATTTCAGCCGCCACCATTTTGCCGCCAGATGGTGAGACCTCCAAATAGAGCCCACCGCTGTCGTAGAGTTTGAGGGCTTTTGTTGTCGGCTTGGCGCTGCGGATTACAACATCGGCCAGTGGCATGGGGAAACTTTTTACAGCGATAAACTCGCCTGCCCCCAATGTTGCCCCTACTTGCCCTCGGATGTCATGAGACGGAAATGCATCCTATGGGACCACATTGGATGCTAACTCTATTGTTTTTGTGTGATTTGCGGATTATTTTGGATGCTCTCGGAAATGTTTTTGGTAGCGCTACCGGGAATCGAACCCGGGTTTTAAGATTGAGAATCTCACGTCCTAACCCCTGGACGATAGCGCCACAGACTTGCAGAAGCGGTCGTCACCGGCTGCTCTTCTTACTCTAACAAAAA
>Ga0255351_1000074_pt1 | contig 45763 bp, 43 predicted proteins | sample HBST25r2metaG_FD_186024 | JGI IMG/M metagenome (GOLD analysis project Ga0255351, IMG submission 186024) | Peat soil microbial communities from Stordalen Mire, Sweden - H.B.S.T-25.r2 | ecosystem: Environmental > Terrestrial > Soil > Wetlands > Peat | place: Sweden: Norrbotten County, Stordalen... | reverse complement strand
AAGTACCACAACCACCAAGAGCAGGAACTCTAGAACGCTGGTCAGGATAGCCCAGCGACCACTCCCACTCTTGATTCTGCCCGCGGATGAAAACGTTGAATCCTCAAACATAGCCAGCCTCGAATCGAGTGTTTGCTTACTCTTATTTAGACACCGGGGATTGAAAAAATGTTCCCGGCCTCCAAAAATTCTCATTAAAAGCGCGACTGCCAAGATCGAAACCGCGCCAAATCCAAAAAACACAAGTCAACCAGCCTCTTCGCTGGATGAACACTTACACTCTGGCGCGTTTTGCCGCCGGCAGGACAACCGCGTTGCCCTGTTTGGTGCGCCATTCCTGCCAAGCTACCAGCATCGGCGCTGCCACTGCGATGGACGAGTACGTCCCGATAATAATACCGACTACGAGCGCAAATGAAAAGCCCCTTAGAACCTGCCCGCCAAAAATATACAAAGACAGCACCGTCAGGAAGGTCAAGCCCGAGGTCAGAACCGTCCGGCTCAGCGTCTGATTGATGCTGCGATTGACCACATCGGGCAGCGATTCACGCCGACTCAAATGCAGATTCTCGCGAATGCGGTCAAAGACCACTATGGTGTCGTTCATAGAGTAGCCAACCAGCGTCAGGATCGCCGCAATCACCGTCAGGCTAATCTCCTGGCCGGTCAGAGCAAAGGCACCCACCGTGATCAGCGTGTCGTGGAAGCAGGCCACCACGGCCGCCACGCCATAGATTAGTTGGAAGCGGAACCAGAGGTAGATCAGCATTCCGGCCATCGAGTAGAGCGTGGCCAGCACAGCTTTGCTCTCAAGCTGCTTACCCACCGTCGGACCTACCACGTCCACATTCAGCACGGTGGCGGGATTGCTGTAATTCGCCTGGAGGGCATCGACAATCTGCTTGCGCCCCTGATCCAGCGCGGTCTCATCCTGCTGCTCCGGCAGGCTGATCAGCATCTCGTTGCTGCCAGCCTGATTGAAATCCCCAATCGGCTGGACTGAGGCGTCCTTGATACCGGCTGCGGATACGGCCTGGCGAATCCGGTTGATGTCCGGAGCCTGGTCGAACTTCACCAGAACCTGCGTGCCGCCCTTGAAGTCCACGCCCAGCGGCACCGGCGAACCGATGCTGGCCCAGTTCACGCCCATCTTGATCAAACCGGCCACGCTGAAAATCATCGAGAAGGCGAGAAAGTACCACTTCAGCCTCAGCCAATCAATACTTACTTTGCCAAACAATTCCACGTGTTTCTCTCCGTATTCCTAATCCCTGCTCACAGATCACTGTCCACTGTTAAATCGACAACGGCTCACCCGGCTGCAGTTTGTTCAGATGGGCATCAAAGATCACCCGCGAGACAAAGACCGCCGTAAACAGGTTGGCCAATAGACCGATGGTCAGTGTAACCGCAAAGCCCTTCACCGGACCGGTGCCGAACATGAACAGAATCGCCGCCGAGACAATCGTCGTGACGTGTGTGTCAACAATGGTGATCCAAGCGTGCGCAAAGCCCTGATCGACGGCTGCCGAGGGTGCCTTGCCAGCCCGCAACTCTTCACGGATGCGCTCGAAGATCAGCACATTCGAGTCCACGCCCATGCCGATGGTCAAAATGACGCCGGCGATGCCCGGCAGGGTCAGCGTCAGCGCACTCGCGCCGCCGCTCAAGGCGCTCGAAAGCCCCATGACGCCCAGCAGAATCACCAAGTTCAAGAACAACGCAAGATCAGCATTGATGCCCGAGCCTTTGTAATAGATCAGCATGAAGATCATGACCAGCGCCACGCCCACGACGGCCGCCGTCACACCCTTCTGAATCGAATCCGCGCCCAGCGAAGCGCCAATCTGACGCCGCTCAAGCGGTGCCAGCGAGGCCGGCAGCGCACCGGTGCTGAGCAGTTTGGAGAGCGCCATCACCTCATCCTGCGAGAAGGCGCCGGTAATCCGCCCCGAATCGCGGATCGGGTTCTCGATGTTGGCCACTTCCTTGATCTGGTCGTTCATCACCACGGCCATGGCGTGGTTCACATTCTTGCTGGTGTAATCGTAAAAGCGGTCGCCCGCCTCGTTGGTCAGCGTGAAGCTCACCTCGCGGCGTCCAGTGTTGGCATCCACGCCCGGATCGGCCGAGCGGAAGTCCTGGCCGCCCACAATGTACTGGCGCTGCAAGACGTATACGCTCGACTGGTCGGAGCCGTTGCCGATCACGCCGGTAAAGGTCTTCAGCTCGTCGTCGGAGGGAATGCCGCCGCCCAAGCTGGCCGCTGCCGTCTGCTCATCCTTGTACGGTCCGCCCACCACGGCATGAACCTCCAGCCGGTTGGTGCCTTGGATGATCTTCTCGATGTCGCTCTCGTTCTCGACGCCCGGCAACTCGACCAGAATCTGATCCTTGCCCAGGCCGTACTCCTGAATCACCGGCTCACTGACGCCCAGCGCATTCACGCGCTCACCAATGGCGTCAATCGCCTGCAACACGGTCTTCTTTTCCAGAGCCGCCAGATTGATCGGCTTCATGGTCAGCGTAAACGCATTGTCCGCGCCGCTCTCCACGCCATAGGTGGAGTACTTCGACCCCAGCAGCGTCTCGATGGCATTCGCGCTGGCCACCGCCGTGCCTTCGATGCGGATCGTCTGCGGCTTGGCCTGATCGGGCACGTAGACCTGCGAATAGGTCAGCTTGGCCTTCTGCAAGTCCTGTTGAATCCGCGCCGCTGTATTGCTGGTTTCGGCGAAGATCGCTTCCTCGACCTTGACTTGCAAGATCAGGTGAGCGCCGCCCTTCAGGTCAAGGCCGAGGTGAATGCGCTTGGTCAAACCTTCGGTCAGGTCCTTGCCGGTCACGCCCTTGGAGGCTCCAAAGATGCCCCACAAGCAGACCACCAGCACCGCAACAATCAGAAATATTTTGTTCTTGAGATTCTTCTTCATCGTCCCGTTTCTCGTTACAGTGGTCAGTGGTCAGGGGTCAGGGGTCAGTTGCCTGAAACCAGCTATCCTCTACGCACGACTCACTGTTCCCTATTCACTGTCCACTGTTCACTGACCACTGTCTACTGTCACCGACGCAATCGCGTTCTTGGCCACTTCCATCTTGATCCCGTCCGGCGCAACCTTGATTACAATCACGTCGTCCTTGATGGAAAGAATAATGCCGCGAATACCGCCTGCCGTGGTAATCCGGTCGCCGGTCTTGATTGCGGCCAGCATCTCAGCCCACTGCTTCTGCTTCTTCTGCTGCGGGCGAATCATCACAAACCACATCACGCCGATCAGCAGAATGGGCAGCAGCATCATGATGCCGTTTGCGCCGCCTGCCGCCTGCTGAAAAATCATCATTGCCAAACTCGTTGCCACACGCATCCTTTACTCGCCCCTCAGGCCGCACAACTCCGCCAACCCTTCAGAGCACAGGCACACCCGCCCTCGGGCCGGGAACCTGAAAAATTTTCACCGGGAACGGACCGGGCCGCCGATCAAATCCAGCCCTGGCGCCAGGAAGGTGGGTCCGTTTGCCGCTCGCCTGGGACCAGATCTACGCCCCCGCGTCCGCAACCCAACTGCCGTCTGATTCCTGTTCCACAAGGCCTTTTCTCTGCAAGCCCACAACCCAAAACTGCGCCGAAGTGCGCGCACACTTTGCCCGGATTCCAAAGGAGTGCCTCAATAGATAAGATACGCGCAGCCGTGGGGCTGTCAAGGAGGCGACAGCGGACAGTGGACAGTGGACAGTGAACAGTGGTCAGTTTTCAGCCATACGGGGTCAGAGATCGTGGGATAAAAGCCCGATTCCACCACCTTTTAATCACAATAATTCTGTCATCCTGACCGGAGTTCCCAATGGACCTGTCATCCTGAGCGAGCGCAGCGAGTCGAAGGACCTGCGGTTGTTCTCCTCAACCCACCAACCAAGCTGGGTGCCCCATCCATTTCACGTCCTTTGTGAAATGGGTGGGAAACCACAGACCCCAATGATCGCTTGGACTGACCACTGTCCACTGTTTACAAAACTCTTACATTCCTCCTACGCCTGTTTTACGCCATTGGAGTTCTCCTGAAGGTGTGATGCTTTCCGGTTCAAGGCGCACTTCGCCCGCCGGAAGGCAAAAGGGAGACTCCGATGAGATTCATGCTGCGCGATCTGTTGCTGATCCTTACGGCTGGCCTGGCCGAGACGTTCCTGCTCTGGGTTCTCTGGAATTTTTTGAAGGCCGACCGCCACAAGCCATCGACCGGTGGTTCATGGAAGATCAACGAAGGCCCGAAAACGCGCCACCCCGCCCACCGTTAACCAGATCCAAAAGTCCCTTGGTCCCCTGGTCCCTACTTCCCCTCCGCCTCATCCCCCGCATCCTCCACCAGCACCGCCGAGCCGGGAACGACCTCGAAGCTCGCGGCGTCCTTGCCCGTGGGATGAAAGGTAACCTTCAGCGGCTCCCGCTGCCACTCAGTCGGCCCGCAGACCGGCGCGGGATGGCTCTCCGGATCGAAGGCCGAGAGCTTCTTGGCCAGCACAGCCTTGCGCGCCGCCACCTGCGCGACGATTGCGTAGAGGCTCTTGCCGCCAGCCGTCAAGCCGCAGTACGCGCCATAGTCGCGGAACCAACTCACCTGACTGACGCCGGGATCGTAGTCCGGCAACTTCAGCGCCACCACGTGCCCGGAGACGCGATCCACCAGCAGCCAAGGCCCCCGCTGCCAAACCCAAGGGCTAGCCGCGCTCACCGGCTTCGGCTTGACGCTCAGACCCGGCTTCGCGCCGGAATTAGGCAGAGCACCAGCCTTATCACCCGCCGCGAGCTTGTTACCTGAATTTTCATGGGGAGCGGAAACTTCGCCGGTCGCGGAGCTTTCGCTCGGCAAGGAGTCATTCAGCTTGATCGCCCGCCGCACCACAAAGCTGCGGTCGGTCACATCATGCGCGTCGCCGGTGGTCCACTCCTTCACAACCCCATCCACCACGAGCGCGCGCACCCGGAGCTCCGTCTCGCCCGCCACAGCCCCCGCCGGATCGCCCACCTTCGAGTAAGCCACCTTCCGCGCCGCGCCCAGCACCACCACGTGCGGCTTGCGCGGTGCGGCTTGAATAACTGGCGCAACAGAGAGCAATGATCCAATTACGACTATTGCCAACCACGATTTTCTGTTCATGAAATCTGCTCCCGATGGATTAGGCTTCAGTTAGGGTTCGTAGCATACCACCCTTCGCAAAGAACGCGAAGGATGGGGCACCCGGCGGGCCTCCTTCTCCTAGATTGCCAAATACCAGATTTGCCAACTACAAATCGCAACAAAGATGTAGGCCAGTAGGAATAATCCTATGGATATATAGCCGATTATCTTCATGCAACGGTGCTTGCTATGCTTAGTTTTCACGATCTTCTTCTGCGGCTCAGTAACCAGCTTTTGGTGCACCATCCCCACCACAACCTTTGACTGAGTCGCCACAACTTCATGAGTGTTTGAAGGATCGTCCAGTAATACCTCCTTCACGAGCGCTCCGATTAGGTTGGTATTTGCATATTCCGCATCATCACTCGCAATCTGTACAGCCAGAAAATGGTGTATCACCGCAAAGATAAGCGAGAAACCTAGCAAATTGAAGATTATAACGAGTCTCTGAAGAGCTTCTCGAAGCTGATATGTGGGATATTCGCTCCTGGCCATGATCGCCATGATAACAGTAGCAACAAGGCCCATTAAAGCCGCATCAAGAGCAAAGAGTTTTTCGAAGAAGCCTGTGCTGGTTTCAATGCTTCTATTGAATTCGTCTTTATTTTCCTTAAAGGCTTGACTTATTCCAGGTTCAAGATTCTTCAACAACTCTGCTGAAATCTTAATTTGATCATCACTCATTGTCTGCCAATCCTTTTCCCGATTTTATCGGAACCTAAAACGAGATTGCTCATCATGTCTGCTTGGCGGGTGGCCCACATCTAGATTTTGAGATGTGGGTCACCTGTCTTCGGTCAATTCCCGAATACGCCCAGTATCTTGTAAGTCTCAGATTCCGTTTTCTTTCCATCAAGACTCACTGACCATGTCAGTTTGGCATTCTTGCCTTTGAACTCGGCCTGAATATCATCCACAATCGGCATCCGACAGCTTCTCCTCACCACGCGGCTATCTATCAAAGGATAATCAAAACTAAAACTGGATTTGCTATCACAATTCACTACCACGACTCTACCGTCTGGCAGTTGAAGTGAGAATGTGGCACCTGTAACGCTGTAGGAAATTTCTCTAGAATCAGTTGTCTCGCTATTCGTGGTCGAATCACCTGAGCAATGCACATTTTCGGAACTACCGTTGCAATTGACGTCGCCAGTGGATATCGCATGAGAAAAACCCGGCAACCCATAACTGTATTGCGACTCGCTGTTCTGCCGATCTATGATTTTTACATCCGTAGTTTTTCCTTGCAATATAGCTGGGGCCGCGAACTGAGTCGTGGACATTTTCGCGAATTCGCGTGCTTCCCGTTGCGCTTCAATGTCCTTGACATGAATTGTCACGTCAGTATCTTGCGGGCGCATCTCGAACCATTTCCGAGCCCGCTCCTGTACACGGGATAGATCGGCTGGAGTCAGGTGTGATGCGGCTTCGTCCCGAGCTGCAGTTAGGTCTTCCTGCTTCATTCCGATAACCTTGCCAACTGCGGCAATATCCAGCCAAAAATATGATTCTGCATAATCTTGCGGTACACCCTGACCATCATCGTACAACAAGCCGAGAGCTTCTTGAGCTAATGCAATGCCCTGCTCGGCGGCTTTGCGATACCAAATGGCAGCTTGTGAATAATCTTGCGGCACACCTTGGCCAATTTGATAAGATCCACCGAGGCTAGCCTGTGCTCCAGCATCTCCCTGTTCTGCCGCCTTGCGATCCCATAAAACTGACTGTACGTAATCAATCGGAACGCCTTCGCCAAAGTAGTACGCATCAGCGAGGTTGTATTGCGCATCGGAAAGTCCCTGCTCGGCGGCTTTGCGGAACCAGAGAGCCGCTTTGGTTACATCCTTGGGAAGACCATCCCCGTCTAGGTAGCTGAGGCCTACCTGATCCTCAGCAACAGCGTTACCTGCATTCGCCTTCGCCAACAGAGCTGGGTCAATGTCTTTGTTTTGAGCTGATGCAGCAATAGTGGTGCAGATGACAAGTAGAGCAACAAAAAACGCTTTTGCAGAAAAGCGAGATGAGGACATAAAGTCAACTCCTACTATCTGAGGGTCTGAATCACAATGTATTGAAATGATTTTAGCGCAGTCGAGAACCGGGCGGGTGGCCCTGGTCTCATCCATCGTTTTATCAAGTTGAGGGTACCCCCGGTCCCTCGCTTTTGGGGACCGGGGAGGAGGAGCCGAACTGCCGGTAACTCATCCACTCAAGCAGCCGCCAACCTCTCTCGCCTTTCATGCAACCTCAGGATACTCCAATTTGTGAATCCGAGGGCAGTGAAATGGGGAGACCAGAAACTTCCGCTTATTCGTCCCAAGGATTCACCACCGGCACGCGCGCTTGATCGAATTCGCTTCGATCGCGCGTAACGACGGTGAGACCGTGATGAATGGCGGTCGCGGCGATCATCAAATCCGGCTGCGAAAAGGTGTGACCCGTTTTCCGGCCTTCCTCAACCAGGAGCCGCCATTTGAGTAAAATTTCTTCGGTAATTTCGAGGACGCGGCCATCGAACATGGGACGCACCTTGTGCATCAGCCAGTCGTTCAATTCGGCCCGGCGATTGGCATCGCTGACCAGCTCGATGCCGAATCGAATCTCGGCCAGGGTTACGACACTGATGTAAAGTTGCTCCAGCGGGCAGCCGGTTACAAAAGCTACGACTTTAGCATCAGGCCTGGGCCGCCGCAATTCCGACAGGACATTCGTATCCAGCAGCCACGCCATCAGAATGCAACATCCCGCACCGGCTGACGGAAGCGTGTCGGCTCAAGGGTTATTTCCTTATACGGCGAACTCTGCATCGCCGCGACAAGATCGGCTCCCGTTGGGTCCGTTGTTCCCTTCGGCACCGCGGAGTCTAGCCTCGATGGAAGCGGCGAGTATTTCAACGCCTGCAAAAGGGCATCCTCGATAGTCGGAAATGCGCCCAATTGCATCCGTTCGAAGATCAGGGCTTCGAGTTCCGGTTCTTGAATCTCAATCATCATCGCTTTAGCCCTCCTATTCTCAGATTCTCGCACATTTCTTCAACTGCCGGGTGGCTCTGGCTTCATACATCGATTTATCAAGTTGAGGGTGCCCCCGGCCCCTCGTATTTGGGGACCGGGGAGAAGGAGCAAAATTCCCTGCCGGGTGCCGGGTGCCCCATCCATCGCGTTTTTTGCGATGGGTGGGAAACCACGAACCTCATGCGAGCGAATAGCGAGCAGTTGGCCCCACCGCAGGTGGCTCTACCGCGCGCGCCACGCGGAAGGCCGCGCTCTCATTGAAGTGCTTGGCCAGCACCTGCATTCCCACCGGCAAACCGGCCTTGGTTGCGCCGCAGGGCACATTCACGCCGCAGATGCCCGACAAACTTGCCGTCACGGTGTAAATATCGGCCAGGTACATGGCGACAGGGTCGTCGCACTTTTCGCCCAGTTTGAAGGCGGGCGTGGGCGAGGTCGGCGTCACAATCGCGTCCACCTCGGCAAAGGCGCGCAGAAACTCCTCGGCCAGAATGCGCCGCACCTGCTGCGCCTTCAAATAATAGGCATCGTAGTAGCCCGCACTGAGCGCGTAAGTGCCCAGCAGAATGCGCCGCTTGACCTCCGCGCCAAAGCCCTCCTCGCGCGAGTGCCGATACAGATCGGCCAGCGTGGCTGAATCCTTCGAGCGATGCCCATAGCGCACTCCGTCAAAGCGGGCCAGATTGGCGCTGGCCTCGGCTGTCGCGATCAAGTAATAAACCGGCACAGCATACTTGGTGTGCGGCAGGCTGACTGGCTTGATGAAACAGCCCGCAGCCTTCAGCTTTTCAATCCCCGCCTCAATCGCGGTGCGCACTTCGGGGTCCAGCCCTTCGGCAAAGTACTCGGCCGGAACGCCGATGCGCAGTCCCTCCGCGCCTTTGTCGCTCTCGGCGGCATAATCGGGAACAGGCGCAGTGGAACTCGTCGCGTCCTGCGGATCGTGCCCGGCAATCACGCCCAGCAGCGTAGCCGCATCGCGCACGTTGGCGGCAAAGGGACCGACGCGGTCCAGCGACGAAGCGAAGGCGATCAGCCCGTAGCGCGAGACGCGCCCGTAAGTCGGCAGCACGCCCACCACGCCGCAGAAGCTCGCAGGTTGCCGAATCGATCCGCCGGTGTCCGAGCCCAACGTGGCCGCAGCCAGATTCGCCGCCACCGCCGCCGCCGAGCCGCCCGAGGAGCCGCCTGGAACCCGCTCCGTATCGACAGGATTGCGCACCGGCCCGTAGGCTGAGTTCTCATTCGAGCCGCCCATGGCGAACTCGTCGCAGTTCAGCTTGCCGAGCAGCACAGCGCCCGCCGCCTCAAGTTTTGCCACAGCCGTCGCGTCGTAGGGCGGCTCGTAGCCCTTCAGAATCTTCGACCCCGCCGTCGCCGGAGCGCCGCGCATCACCAGCACGTCTTTGACGCCCACGGGAATCCCAGCCAACACGGGCAGCGGGTCGCCTTTGGCCGCCGCGTCATCCACCTGCGCAGCCTGAGCCAGCGCGCGTTCTTTGGTCAGGCTCAGATAAGCATTCAGGCGCGGATTCTTTTGAGCGATGCGCTCATAGTAACCGTCGGCAAGCGTCGTGGCTTTGGTCGTGCCCGACTGAATTCCAGCCCGCAATTCGGCCAGAGTTTTTGGATGTTCTACAAAAGATTCTGTCATTTTCTATCGATCTCCAAAAGAATCCACCTTAATATTACAGCTGCCTTGGATGAGAGTTATGGAAACAAGAAAAAGGTCCGGGCCTAAAGGCCCATTCATACTTCGACCTTTTTCAGGAGCCTAAAGGCCCCTGCTCCCTCCATCTCTCCCCTCTACAAAATCCCGCTGCCGCGCTGTGTTACTTCTCAATCACCTTGGGAACCTTGAAGAAGTTCTGATCGGCCTCCGGCGCCTGCGAAAAGACCACGGCCCGGTCCAGCGACGGCTTCACCACGTCCGGGCGCAGCACGCCCGCCTCGGCCCCTTCCAGCAGTTCATTGACCTGGGCCAGCGGCACAATGCCCTTGGTGTCCAGCTCATTCAGCTCGGCCACATACTCCAGAATGGCATTCAGATCCCGCAGCATGCGCGGAGTCTCCTCTGCCGTCAGCTCCAACTGGGCCAGCTCGGCCACGCGCTTGACCTCTTCCACCGTTACTTTTTCGCTCATCGTCTCTTCCTTATGCGCAGCTCAGCACGCGGCAATTGGCAAACCACGCCGCTAAAGCTCCGAAGATAGAGTATAGCCGGTTTGGTTTGCGCTCAGTCCATCTCTCCTTTTGGTGTTGAGTGCGGCGTGGACCGGGAGGTCCACGCAACAGCCGGCCAGGAGGCCAGCGCTACAAATTTCGTGTTGGCGCTACACTCTGCGGATTTGCGCTCAGTCCACGGTAAGCGTCAGCGTAACCTGGTGCGAGACGCTGGTCGAACTCGCGGTTACAGAAGTCGCGGTCACAACAACCTGGTAGGTTGCCGGCGGCGTCGTTCCGGTGGTGGTTTTGGAGGTGCCCGTCCCCGTACTCGTTCCCACTCCGCCGCTGGACTGCGTGCAACTGGAGAAGCCGCCCACCAGAACCGCCAGCAACCCCACCAACAGCAGTGCTCTCCGCCGCTTCCGCAGTGCAAACGGCAGAACCGCCAACCCGCAAGCCAAGGGAAGAGCGGACCACGGCGAGGAGGATGAGGGCAGCGTGGAGCGGGAATTGGACTGCGTCAGTCCTGTGGCGATCTCCACCACGACGTTGCCGGTGGTGTTGGGAGGAATGTTCTCCGTCGTGGGAGTGAAGGTGCAGGATGAAGAGGGCGGCAGCGTGCCGCATTGGAAGCTGAACACCCCTCGCGCGCCGTTCAGAGGTTGGATCAACAGCGTGAAATCCGCCACCTGTCCATTGGAGATGGTCTGAGAGGCCGAGCCGCCGGGCGTAAAAGTAAAATCGAAGCCAACCCCCGCAAGCGAGATGAACGACCCCGTTGTCAGGGCGCTGCTGCTCACCGTCAGGCTCCCTGTCTGCGGCCCGGCGTTTACCGGTGCAAAGGCTATCAATGCCGTGCAACTGGCCCCAGGGCCGAGCGTAGTGACGCAGGTCGTGCTGACCAATTGGAACCCCGCCGTAACCGCCAGCGACAGGTTGGTGAGACTGTTCACGCTGTCCGGGTTGGTGAGGGTGACCGTGCTGCTTCCGCTGGTCTGGCCCACCCCCGTCTGTAGGAAGGTCAGCAGGCTCGGCTGGAAACTCACCGAACCCGGCACGCCGCCGCTTCCGCTCAGCGCCACACTGGCTGCGGATGCCAGCGAGGAGGAAGAAATCGTCAGAGCGCCGCTGTAATTCCCGTTCACCTGAGGCGCAAAGATCACCCCCGTTGTGCAACTGGCCCCGACTGCCAAAGTGGTGCCGCTGCAGGTGTCCAGGACCGTCTTGAAGGGCAGATACGTCACAAGCGCCAGCGAATTGGCCGCCGATCCGCCGGTGTTGGTGATCGTCACCGTCTGCGCCGCGCTGGATTGGCCAGCCACGACAATCGGAAAGAGGAGCTGCGACGGACTCACATTCAGCCCCGCCGGCACCACTCCCCCGCCGGTCAGCTGCACGGTCACCTGGTTCGGCGTCGAGTTGGAGGACGAGACCACCAGCAAAGCCGTGCTTCCGCCCGCTGCCGCCGGAGTGAAGACGATCTGCACCGAGCAGCTTGCACCGCTGGCCAGCGTGGCGCAGGTCGTCGCGCCACAGGCGTTGGGGCCGCACGAGAAGACGCCGCCCGAAGTCGTGTTGATCTGGAAGCCCACATTATTCAGCGCCGCGCCGCCCGTGTTGCTCACCGTCACCGTCTGCGGCGTGCTGGCTTGCCCCACCGGCTGCGCCGTAAAGCTCAAGCTCAGCGGACTCACCCCCAGAGCCGGTGCCAATATCCCCGTTCCGCTCAAGGCAACCGTCTTCGGCGAGTCAGCAGCGCTCGATGAAATGTTCAGCGTAGCCGTCTCTGAGCCAACCACCGAGGGATCGAATTGCACGCTGATCGTGCAGGGTGAACCCGGCGCAAGATTCGCCGTGCAGGGATTGGTTACTTGGAAGTCCGCCGCATAATTAGTCCCGCTCGTCCCGCTCAACGAGACCAAGATCGAAGTCAGCGCCACCCCGCCGTTGTTGGTCAGCGTCACTGTTTGCGCCGCCGAGAGCTGCCCTTTTACCGTGCTCGGAAAGGCCAGCGCCGTCGTGGAAATTGTGTCCGTGGCTAGGGCCAGCCCGGTCCCGCTCAGCGTCACAGTCTGCGTTCCCGCTGTATCGGTAAAGGTCAGCGTCCCGCTTGCCGCTCCCGCCTGCGTGGGCGTAAAAATCAGCGTCAGATTACAAGTGCCAGCCGGAATCGAGCTGCCGCAGGAGTTGGTAGCAATCGAAAACTGACTGGATTGCGGCCCGGTGATTCCAATGGAAACAGGCAGCGCGGTCGAACCGCTGTTGCTGGCCGTCACCTGAAACGCCGCCGAACTCTGCCCCAACAGCACGCCGCTGGTGCTGCCGTTGAAGTTGATCGCGCTCGGCGTTACGTTCACCGCTGACGGAGCTTTGCCCGTTCCGCTCAACGCCACCGTCAGTTCACCGCCGGTTACGTTGGAATAGATCGTCAAAACTCCCGTCCTGGTGCCTGCTACAGAAGGCGTAAAGCTCACTTGTACCGTGCAGGTCAGCCCCGGCTGCACCGTGTCGCCCGCACAACTGCCGCTGGCGCTGAAGTCTCCCGTCGCCCCGATGTAGGTTGTCAAAGCCACGCTTCCAGTGTTTTTCACTGTCACCGTCTGCGCGGTGCTCGTCGTGCCGTAGGCCTGGCTCGCAAAGGTCAAGGAGGTCGCCGACAAGGTGGCCGTCGTTATATCTTCTGCCGCCGTCCACAGAGGAATCGTCCAGATGCCCCGCCCATACGTTCCCGCCACCAGATTATGAATCGAAGCGGTGGTCGGCGCCGCGCTGATCTGCACCACCGGCGACAGAGGCAGCCCGCTGCCAAAAGCCGCCCAGCAGCTCACCCCCACATTCGAGCAGGTTGCAATCGCCCGCGTCGAATAAACCCCCGTATCCGTGGCAACATACATCGTATTCGCAGCGTCCTGCGGGTCCAACACCAGGCTGTTGGCCGGCGCAGCGGGCAGATTACTCGTCAGCGATGCCCAGTGCGCCCCGCCATCGGTCGATCCATAGACCGTCAAAATCTTCGCCGAAACAGACGAATAACCCGCCACCGTCACATACACCGTTGTGTTCGTCGGATAATTCGGATCAATGGCAATGCCGGAAATATCCATCCCGTAGTAATTCATCGGCAACGTGTCGTTGGTCACTGTATTCAGCGTCAAATCTGTCCACGTCGGAACCGCGTTGCTGGCAAAATTAACCGTAGCCGATAAAACGTGCCCCGGCAGCGATGCACCTCCGTTCACCTTGCCGTACATTCCCACAAAAACGATCTCGCCACCCTTCGGCAGAGCTACCGACACGGGAAGCGCCAGCGCGGCTATTGAGCGGATCTGCGCATCGCCGTTACAGGTCGCGTTGCCGGTGTACCCATCCAGAATTGGGCTGATTGCATTCGCGTCGCTCCAGCCCGAACCATTCGCCGGGCCGCGCCACACCCGGCAAGTGCCAATCAGCAACTGCGTATGGTCCACGGGGTCCACCAGAAACGGCGCAGGCGCGTACATCGTGTACCCGTCCTTGACCACATCGGCGCTCGGATCGGTCGTCGCGTTCAGAACCGCCGTAAACGTCCCTGGCGTACTGGGCGAACTGTCAGTGGGCGGCGAACCCTCATAAATCGAAACGCCCGCCCCGTCATTCACATACCATTTAGGGCTAGTGCCCGGATCGATCGCCACCGGCCCGCCTTCGCCGCCCAGAATCTCCGGCCAATCCGTCGTCGGACCCGTGCTGCTGTTCACCCCCGCCGTCCCAATCGTTCCCAGGCTGGCCATCATGGTGAAGGGCGTCGCCCCCGTCTGCGAAAGGCTCACCACCTCGCCCAGCGATCCCAAACTCCCATTCAAATTCTGAAAGTGCGTCGCGTCCGTCGGTGAGCAGACCGGCTCCGGATTGGCCACCGTGCTCTCGCTGATGGCGTCCATCGAGCGCCATAGCCCGCTGTCATTGCCGATAAAAATCTCCTGCGGATCGTCCTGCGAATTGGGATTCCAGGCCAGCGCGTGCTGGTATTCACCCACCTGCGCACAAAATCCGACGGTCGAATTGGTCGTATTCCGCCACACACAACCGGGAAACTGGCTATCCGTCAGGTTGCACTGCCAAAGGTCGTTTGCCCCGGCCAGCAGCATCGTCTCCTGCCCTGACGGAAGCGCCGCCAGCGTCAGATTGTAATCGCCATTCTTGATCGTTATGTCTTTCGGAGACGCCGTCTCCAGCTTCGCCGTACTCAATTGGTAGGCAAAGGTGATGGTCTTGTTGCTACAGGCGTTGGCGCTCGCCGTACACTGATCCATCCAGATTCCTTGATCCTGGTTGTACGCGTCCACCGTCCATGCAAACGTGTCGCCAGTCAGCGGATTCACCGCCAGCACCCCGCGAAAGATCGGGCAGCCATTCGCCACCACAACGCCTGAATTCGTCGGGCAGGGATTCGGGCTGACCGAAAACCCCGCCCCCGGCTGCACCGCCATCCGCGTCCAGGTAATCCCGTCCGCCGACTGGTAGTAGCCGTGGTAGCGCACCGCCGCGATGAACAGCTTGCGAATTGGGTTCCACACCACCGACGTCGCCGCATTTCCGTCCGGATGGGAAAAACCGTCATTCGGCCCTTGCACATCATGCCCGGAGCTGTCCGTAATCGTCGCCAGGCACCAGTTCTGGCCATTATCCGTGGAGTAGTAAAGCCCTTCGTAACTTCCACCCACCAAGGCGTCCACCAGCGTCCCTTCCAAGGCCTGCGAAACCGCCGCCACGGCCACCTCGGAACTGACGGCGTTGGAGCCACACGCGCTGATGCCTGTAGCCGCTGTTCCCCACGCAAAGCCCGCCACGCTCTCCCCGGCAAAAAGATACTTTTGGTCCACAGTACCCGGAATCAGGCTCCAGGTAGCGCCGCCGTCCGCCGAGCGCAGAATACCCGCGCCATAATACGAATCCAGCGCATCGTTCGGGTCGCCGGTCCCGGCCAGTACCACCCCCTTACCGGGCAGCCCTCCCGGCTCCACGCTCAGCGCGCCAATGCTGATCGAGGCATCCTGCGCGCCGCTCAGCGCCGACAGATTGTCAGTCAGCACATTAAAGACGATCTGCGACAGGTTAGACGTGCCCGCATTCTGCGACTCCCAGACACCGCCCCCGGTCGTCCCCACATAAAGCGTATTGCCGGTCGTGTCCGATGGGTCCAGCGCCAGCGCCGTAATCCGCCCCGTCACCGTCCCATAATTCTGCGAAATCACCCCCGCAGGCCCCAGCGCCTGCCAGCTCCCGCCACTCTGCGCCACGCCCGGCACGGAAAGCATCGCCGCCAAGGCAAGCACGATCCTGCACGTGAAGATTAGGTTTTCACGCAAGATCGATGGAATTTTAAGAAAGGAGGGTGCCCCATGTCCGGATTTTCGGACCTGGGATACAACAAAACTCAACCCGCTATTTATCAGGCAAGAAATCAAGCGGAGTTGAAACTTTGCTGGGTGCCCCATCCTGCCCGCAGCTTGATCGCAGAACGGGTGAGAAGCCAACCCCTCAATCCGCGCAGAGACGCAACTCACCCCTCTGCCGCCGAAGGCAGCTCCGCCATGAGGCCGTTTTATAGCCCGAATGCTCACACGAATCCTCACTGCAATTCCGGCTTCCCCTCTCTTTATCAGCAATCTTCGAGGGGGACTTCATCGGAATCTAAGACCTAAAACGTGCGAAACGCGCAGCAACCGGGAATCAATTGGTTGGATTATAGTCTACTGACGGAACAATATGCACTACGCCAACGATTCAAGGAATTTAGAATATTCCAGACGCATCCAAAAGCCGACAGGTGATACAGATCACTGCCTGGCAACTACGCAAACGAGGATCATTTCTCCTGTACGGTGAGCGTCCGCGGGTGTGGAGGCATTTTTTGAGCCGGTCCAGATTGCCGATGTTGCGCAGGATTTCTCAGATCATCTTCCTGCTGCTCTTTCTCGGGTTGCTGTTCTTCACCTCGTGGACCCTCTTTCCCGGTGGAAAAGAGATTCAACTGCGCCCGCCGGTGCGGCTGTTTTTTGAGTGGGATCCGCTGGTCGCGCTGATGAATGCCTTGGCCGGACACGCGCTTTATCGCGGGCTGCTCTGGTGTTTGCTGATTCTGCTGCCGACGCTCTTTCTGGGGCGCTTCTTCTGCGGCTGGATCTGCCCCATGGGCACGCTGCAACACTTTGTCGGCAATCCGCCCTCCGAGGCCAAGCGCGGCAAGCTGCGCATCGAGTCGAACCGCTACAAGCGCTGGCAAACCTGGAAATATTTTGTGCTGATCGCCGGCCTCGTTGCGGCCTTCTTCGGCTCGGCGGCGCTGGGCTGGCTTGATCCTTTCAGCCTACTGGTGCGGTCGTTCGGGCTGTCGATTCTTCCGGCGATCAATGTCGTTGCGCGCGCCATCTTCACCCCGCTAGAGCACAGCCACATTCCAGTTATCAAAGCAACCGGTGGAACAATTCATTCGATCCTGCAAGTTCTGGTGCTCGATCTGCGCCAGCCACACTACCAGCAAGGGCTGATCTTTGGTGTACTCTTCCTGGTGATTCTGGCGGCCAGCCTGCGCATCACGCGCTTCTGGTGCCGCGCCATCTGCCCGCTGGGCGCGCTGCTCGGCGCTGTCTCGCGCTGGTCGATTCTGGGGCTGCACAAGGACGCGGCCAGTTGCAACAACTGCAACCGCTGCCTGCTGAATTGCCAGGGCGGCGACGATCCAGTAGGCGGCGCGCCGTGGCACAAGAGCGAGTGCCTGATGTGCATGAACTGCGTGGGCGCGTGCCCACATGAGAGCTTGCAGTTCAAGCTTTTTCGCAACGAGGCAGAGGTTGCCTCGCCTGATCTGAGCCGCCGCCGTACGCTGACCGGCGTGGCTGCGGGCGCGGCGCTGGTTCCGCTGATGCGCTCGAATGTTGGCCTCGGCAAGGGACGCCACGAGCGGCTGCTGCGGCCACCGGGTTCGCTCGATGAGTCTGACTTTCTCTCGCGCTGCATTCGCTGCGGCGAGTGCATGAAGGCTTGCCCGAACAATGCGCTGCACCCTACGTTGGAACAGGCAGGCATTGAAGGTTTATGGTCGCCGATGCTGGTGCCGCGCATCGGCTACTGCGAACCGAGTTGCGTGCAGTGCTCGGAGGTTTGCCCCACCGGCGCAATCTGGCAGATTACGCCCAAGGAAAAGGGATGGGTGGTCGGCGTCGGTGCGCAGCAGCAGAGCCAGCCGATTCGCCTAGGGACGGCATTCTATGATCGCGGCCGCTGCCTACCGTGGGCGATGGCCACAGAGTGCATTGTCTGCGAGGAGTGGTGCCCGGTTTCGCCCAAGGCGATTTATGTGGAAGAGGCGCAGGTGATCGATTCGGCGGGCAACACCAAGACGCTCAAGCAGCCGCGCATTGATCCAAGCCGTTGCGTGGGCTGCGGCGCGTGCGAATACGCTTGCCCGCTGCAAGAGCACCCGGCGGTTTACGTCACCAGCATCGGCGAAAGCCGCTCGCCCAGCAGTCAAATTTTGCTCAACAGAAAATGAGGGAGAATATTTCGTGAAGTTCAAATCAAAAAGAGTCTTCGCCGCAGTGGCGATTGCTGTGCTTGTTTCAGTTGCGTGCTCTGGATGCAAGAAGAAAAATGCCGATGTCTTTCCCAAGTCAGGCGCAATTGCTGGATGGGAGAAGACCAGCGAGACGCGCACCTTTGCCGCGAAAGATTTATGGCAGTACATTGACGGCGATGCCGAGCAGTACATCAGCGCGGGTGTGGTGAGCACATCGACCTCCGACTACAAGTATCAGGGGCAGTTGGAGGCAACGGTGGACGTGTACACGATGGGCGCAGCGGACGGGGCGCGCACCATTCTGGAAAAAGGGCAAACGAAGGACGCGCAGACGGTGCAACTGGGCGATGCAGGTGTAGCGTACGCGCAGAGCGTGATCTTCCGCAAGGGGCCGGTTCTGGTGCGCATCACGGCGTATGAAGCCGCGCCCAATGCCCAAGCAGCGCTGTTGGCGCTGGCGCATGGGGTGGAGGCAAAGCTGTAACTTGTGCTTAGACCACGTGAATTGAGTTTGAATCATGGGCATGTGCGGGCGAGGACGCCCGCACGACAGCCGGTCTGGAGACCGGCGCTACAATTTGGTGCGAGTCAACAAAAGATGAGAGGGACGCGATGAAAAACCGCCGTGAATTTCTGAAGGATGCAGCCGCGGGCGCGGTGCTGATGGGCGCGCAGAGCAAGCTGGGATTGGCCGCGACAACAGCGGGCAAGTCGAAGGTCGTAGTGGCGCGCGACGCGGCGCTGCATGACGCCAGCGGCGTGCTCGACGAAAAGCGTGTGCGGGCATTGCTCGACCGCGCCATCGCCACCTACACTGGGCACGACAAGCCGGTGGCGGCGTGGAAGAGCATTGTGCCGGTGGGCAAGGTGATCGGCCTGAAGGTGAACGGGTTGGGCGGCAAAGGAATCTCGACGCACGCGGCGCTGGTGATGGCCGTCTGCGAACGGCTGCAAGAGGCGGGCGTGAAGCCCGGAGAGATCATCGTCTGGGATCGCGGCGCGCGCGATTTGCAGGCCTGCGGACTGACCGTTTCGACTGACCCCAGCCGCATCCGCGTCATCGGCAACGATGTCGCCGGATATGAAGACCAAGGGCTGACCTTCGGTTCGGCGGTCAATGTGAAGCTGGCCAAGATTCTTACGCGCGAGTGCGCGATGGTGATTAATCTGCCGATCCTCAAGGACCACCAGATGGCGGGCGTCACCTTCTCGATGAAGAATATGTACGGCGTGGTGGAGAAGCCCTCCGAGCTTCATGCCAACGGCTGCAGCCCCGCCGTCGCCGATCTGAATTGCATTCCTGCCGTGCGCGAGAAAGTTCGCTTTACCATCGGCGATGCAATGAGTTCGGTTTATGACGGCGGTCCGAGCTTCCATCCGGAGCGCCTCTGGCAGCCGAACGCGCTGATCGTCGGCGAGGATCGCGTGGCCGTCGATCACACTGCGTGGCAGATGATCGCACGCAAGCGCGCCGAGGCCGGTGTGCCGACGCTGGAGGCCGCAGGCCGTCCGCCGCGTTATATTCCCATTGCCGCCGACAGCGCGCACGGCTTGGGCACGAATGATCCGCAGCGCATTCATCTGCTGGAAGTGTAACTGGCTGGTTCGTTTGAAATGTTTTGTGAAATTCAAGCAGTGGAACCGCAGGTCCTTCGACTCCGTTGGGTGCAAAAAACGCACCCAACTCCGCTCAGGATGACAGTTCATTTTGTATACGGACATTACCGGGAGGGCAATCATGGCCGAGGAAACCGATCGCAAGCTGGACGAGACAAAGCAAGGCCTGACCCGTCGCGAGGCTCTACTGCAACTGCTGCGCGTGGGCGGTACAGCTGCGGTTGCGGCGGGTGCGGCGGTCTGGCTCAGCGAGCGCAGCTCTCGTCCGCTTCCAGCCAAGGGCGAACAGGCGCGCCGCGATCATCGCATCGCGTCCAATCCTCAAGATTCTCAATGGCCGCACATGACCGTGATTCAAAACGGCGAACCGCGCGCGCTGGTGCAAAAGGCTCTCGAAAATCTCGGCGGCATCAGCCGCTTTATCAGCCGTCAGGATGTCGTAGTCATCAAGCCCAACATTGCCTGGGACCGCACACCGGAGCAGGCCGCCAACACCAATCCCGATGTGGTTGCCGAACTGGTGCGCCAATGCTGGCAGGCCGGGGCCAAGCGCGTCATCGTCACCGATGTCAGTTGCAACGAGGCGCGCCGCTGCTTTCATCGCTCCGGCATTCAGGCTGCCGCGCTGGCCGAGCACGCCGAGGTTATCCTGCCCGATCCGGAGCTTTTCCGCGAGGTGGAGATGGGCGGCGTGGTCCTCAAGTCGTGGCCCGTCTTCGCGCCTTTTCTGGAGGCCGACAAGATCATCAATGTGCCCGTCGCCAAGCATCACGTACTGACCGGCGCAACGCTGGGCATGAAGAATTGGTACGGCATTCTAGGCGGCGAGCGCAACCGGCTGCATCAGCAGATTCACCAGAGCCTGGTCGATTTGGCCAACTTCATGCTGCCCACGCTCACCGTGATGGACTGCTATCGCATTCTGCTGCGCAACGGACCCACTGGCGGCAATCTGGAAGACGTTGCTACCAAGAAGACCCTCGTCGCGGGAACCGATCCGGTGGCTATCGACGCGTATGTTGCCAAGGCTTACTGGAACCTCGACCCCGCGCAGATGCCGTATTTGGCGATGGCTGCCGCGCGTGGCCTGGGCGTTGTGGAGTTCGAAAAGTTGCAGGTTAAGGTCAGCCAGTTGGGATGATTTTCCATCACAAGCCTAAGGTCGCCAGCCGGGTGAAGATGCCGGAGATGGCCTCATTGGATCCGATGGACAAGCAGCTTTGAGAGGGCACACCTCAAGCCTTGACGCTTTCTGTTCCTGTTTTCAGGCCAGTTTGCGAGCGCCCGGAAGAGCTTTCGCTTAAAACCGGGCAGAGGAAGTGTTCGCATTGGCTTGCGAATCGGAAGTTTGTTGGGTCGATTGAATCGCGGTGACGCCACAATCGGCATGGCCGCAGAGGCAAATGATCTCTATTCTGTTGCCGATACCCTCGCAGTGGTCGCTACAGTACTTCTTCTTTTCGGGGGCAAGGCAGGTACAGGTCATATTCGCGCACTTCTTGAGATTCGCCATAACTCCTCCTTTGCCGGTCCGCTCGGCCCCTCTGATTTCGGGAATGGGGAACTTCGATCTCAGGATCGACGCAGTGATAGTAGCGCATCATCGGCAGTACAAGCGAGAGAAATCGAAGCTATTTTTGCACCGGGGTTTAAAGCTGATCCGCCAACCGTTCCCCATTCTGAGATGGGCGGCGCGTCCGGCGCAATTCAAGAGTTACGATAAGTAGAGTGACTACAGCACATACAAAGCATGCTCTGGTGGAAGTGTCCGAGGGATCAACGCACTCGGCAGATGGAACGCGCATCGGTTTTCGCCGCCTGGGCAGCGGACCCGCCGTGGTCTTTGTGCATGGCAGCGTCTCGACGCACACGGACTGGATGCCGGTGGCGCGGCTTTTGGCTGACCGCTTTACCTGTTTCGCCATGGACCGGCGCTGGCGCGCAAAGAGCGGCGAAGGCGTGGGACCGTATTCAATCGAGCGCGAGTACGAGGATATCGAGGCGGTGCTGGCCGTGGCCAAAGCCGCAACTGGCTCAGATGCGGCGCTCGTGGCTCACTCCTATGGGGCCATCTGCGCGCTGGGTTCGGCGATGCGCCATCCGGTGCCTCGGCTGGTGCTTTACGAGCCGCCGTTGCCCGTGGGCGGCTTGATTGCCGGCGAAAACCTGCCTCCCTACGTTGCTGCCATCGAGGCGGGCGACGTGGACAAGGCTCTGGACTGGGGTTTGGCTCACTTTCCCCGTATGCCTGCGAAGACAATTGCCGCTCTGCGCGTCTCCAAGGCTTGGCCCAGCCTGCGCGTGATGGCCAAAAGCTGGATTCGCGAACTGATTGAAATGGACGCGCACAGCCCGGATGTGGAGCCGTATCGCGCGCTCTCCTGTCCGTCGTTGCTGCTGGCGGGCAGCATCAGCCCGGAGCATCCGATGCTGGACGCTGCGCGGGCGCTGGCCGGGGTTTTGCCCGGAGTGCGCTTCGAGTGGCTACCGGGCCAGGGCCACGGAGCGACGCGCGGTGCGCCGGAGCTGGTGGCGCGACTGATCGGCGAGTTTCTGGCCGGGTGATGCTCCATTAACTCAATCGGGCATTTGGGGGATTTTGTAGTCCGGAAGTATGTTGGTATCCCACCCATTCCGCAGAAAAAAGCGGAATGGATGGGGCACCCAGCTTTGTGGGTTGATTACGTTTGTCAACTTTGGGTGCGCCACCCGCCCCGCTCATCGCGATAAAGCTGCGATGAACGGGGCACAGCTCCGGTTACTGGGATGACCAGACCACCTGCCCTGTACCGACGGCAAGCTGGTATTTCATGTACCCCCCCACCCGTATTTTGTAAATAAACATATTGTTTTCTTTAGTTTACAAGCGAGCCTTCGCTGTAAAATCGTCAAAATAAAAGAGTTATTTTCAAAATCGTCCAGAATAAGGAGTTACGGGACGTTTTGATCTCTTTTGTCGCTTCCGAATGAAAAACGACCGGGATCATTGGAAGAAATCTCTGGAATTCATTCTGCGGCAAAGTTACGAAATTATCTGCAAAATGGAGTTCAGGATCAGAAAAGACGGAGGGGTTGAGGTTCGTGGCTTGCGGTCTCAACAGCGGGTGGGGTTCGCCCGCCCGCTCATCGCGATAAAACTGCGATGAACGGGGCACAGCTTCGGTACTTTTATGACTGGGTTACCTACCGGGGGTCCGTATTGCCTTCAAACCATTGGGCTAACTGCTCCTCGGAGATTTCGTCGGCGGCAAGCGCCCAGAACGTCAGAACCCGGCCTTCCATGGTTGCTGTCAATTGCAGGCCATTCAATCGAAGGAATGTTACGGAAACCGTAAAGGCCGTGCGCTTGTTGCCATCTGCAAAAGGATGATTGGCGACGATGCCTTTGGCGTAGGAGGCAGCTAGCAGGGCGAGCGAAGGGGCTTGCTCCGAATAGACAAAGAGATTTTTTGGCCGCGCCAAAGCCGACTCCAGTAGCCCGAGGTCGCGCACACCCTCCAGGCCGCCGTGGAGCATCAGCGCCTCCTCATGCATGGCCAAAACCACGTCCGGCCTAATCCAGAATGGCTCGCTCATTCAGCAAGCCTTTGTAAAACGTCCCTGTTTTCGCGCATCACCTCTCGCGCCGCTTCCATCTGCGTCGCAAAATCCTGATCGAACGGAACAAGACGAATGCCCTGCGGACCCTCCGTGATGTAGAGCGTATCGCCCTTCTCAACATTGAGCCGCGCCAGCGTCTCCTTGGGGAGGATGATTCCGGCGGAGTTGCCGATGGCGATGATTTTTGCGGTCGTGGCCATGAAAGGCCTCCTGTTCAGGCTTGAGTATAACATAAGTTATAACATTTTCATATTGCTTGCTTGAAGGCTTATGGCGCGACTATGGTTTTACCAATTCGATGCCGGCGATTTCTACTTCCAAGCCGCCGTATTCGGGGTGGTCGTTTTCGCGGATGCGGTAGGCTAGGTCGATGACTTTTCCCGCGCTCACCGAACATTGACAGCGGGAACTGAAGGTGGTCTCCCGCAAGCGCAGCAGCGACGATAAGCCTCTTACGCCCGGTCCAACTCCGCAAACAGCTCGCTCAACACTATGTGAATGGGTGTTCCGGGCACGGTGATTTCACCGGTTGGAGCCAGTTCAAGTCCGGCTCTGGTTACGCGATAAGCCAGACGGCGCTTGGGGTCCACGATCCAGATATGTTCAATGCCGAAATCTAAATACTCGTCCGTGCGCTCGGTCATGCGGCTGAGCCTGTCCTCCGGAGAGAGGATTTCGATGACCATCAAAGGAGGATGGGTGAGAATCTGTTCCCGCAGAGTTCCGGCGCGGAGCACGGTAACATCGGGGACGCGAAAACGGGTGGCATTCACCTGAACGCGGACATCCGGAAGTGAAATCACTCCCCAATCTTCCCGATGATTCATAAACAGATGAGTCAGCAGCATTTGCAGATAGCTGTGATCGTACTCGCCCACGTTGCGCTCCTCGACCCGTCCGTCTACATAGTCGCAGTCGGGGCGGTAGCTCGTAGTGAGATACTCACGCACCGAAACGAACTCCGCTGGAGATATTTCGTAGATGGGCAGGGTCGCCATGCCCTGATTATCGCGCAAATCCGTAAGGTCCGCCAGTGGCGTCTTCTGCTCTAGCCGGAAATACGGCGCCGCATCACGCCAATTCGATGCCGGCGATTTCGACTTCCAGGCCGCCGTATTCGGGGTGGTCGTTTTCGCGGATGCGGTAGGCGAGGTCGATGAGGCTGCCCTGTGTCAGGCCAAGTTCGGCGGCGCGGGCGGCGAGGTTCCAGCCGAGGGCGCGCAGTGCGCCGCTGGAGCCCGGCAAGGGCTGTGGCTGCACGGAATCCTGGGCCAGCTCCAGGCGGATGTGGCGCTCTTTCATGATGCGCGGCGAAACGAGCAGGCGGACGCGGCGGGCGACGAAGACCGGCTCCGGGTTGCCGTGGCCGAAGGGTTCCAGCTTGTGCAGCCAGCCGACCAGCACGGAACTGATGCGGTCCAGCGGCAGCTCGGCGTGAATGCGCAGCAGATGGACAGGCTCTCGGGCGGCTAGATGTTCCTCGGCGTAGAGACGCAGGCGGCGCTTCAGCTCCGGCAGCCGCTCGGCGGGCAGCGCAAAGCCGACGGCGAAGGCGTGGCCGCCGAAGCGTGTGAAGAGATCGGCGCAGCTTTCGAGGGCGTTGAGAAGGTGGAAGCCGTCGACCGAGCGGCCAGAGCCTTGGGCCACATCGTTTTCGACGCTGACAACGATGGCTGGCTTGGCGGTGCGCTCGACGACGCGCGAGGCCAGAATGCCTATGACGCCGCGATGCCAGCCGTCGCCATCGATGAGCAGCAGGCGGTCGGTGGCTAGCTCGGTATCCGTGGCGAGGCGGGCTTCGATGGCGGTGAGCGCGGCGGCTTCGGTCTCGCGGCGTTCGCGATTGAGACGCTCCAGCTTGGCGGCCAACTCGGCGGCGCGGCCAGCATCGCGGGTGGTGAAAAGCTCGACGACCTCCGAGGCCACGTCCATGCGTCCGGCGGCGTTGATGCGTGGCGCAAGGCGGAAGCCGACGTCAAAGGCGCTGATCGCCTTGGCCGTTGGATCAAGGGCCGCGGCGGCAAAAAGCGCGCGCAGGCCAGCTCCGGCGGGGCGGCGTAGTTCGCGTAGACCCAGAGCAGCGATAACGCGATTTTCGCCCTTGAGCGGCACGGCGTCGGCGATGGTGGCGATGGCGGCCATCTTGAGAAAGCTGGGAAGGGTTTTTTCGCGGGTGCGGGCTGCGTCGCGCCGCTCCAGCAGCGCCTGCGCCAGCTTCATCGCAACCGCCGCGCCGCAGAGGAATTTTTCCGGATAGGCGCAGGTCGGCTGGTTGGGGTTGAGAATCGCCAGCGCGTGCGGAACGCTTTCGTCGGCCTCCAGTAAGTGATGGTCGGTAATAATCAGGTCCAGCCCCAGGCGGCGCGCGGTTTCGGCCTCGGCAAAGGCTCTCATGCCGGTATCGACCGTAATCACGAGGCGCACGCCCTCGGCGGCTGCGGCTTCCAAGACGCTCGATTGCAGGCCATAGCCCTCGCGCAGCCGGTGAGGAACATGGAAGCGGACGAGATTGCCTGGGCCACCGAGCATCTCGATGGCTGTCTTGAGCAGAACGACGGCAGTGGTGCCGTCCACGTCGTAGTCGCCGTAGAGAAGAACCGGTTCGCGCTGGGCGATGGCCTGCTCCAACCGGACAACGGCCTCACTCATGCCAAGCATCAACAAGGGATCGTGCAGAGCTGCGATTTCTGGATTGAGGAAGGCGAAGGCCTCGGCTGCGTCCGTGATGCCGCGCGCCGTCAGCAGCTCGGCCAGCACCTGCGGCAGACGCGCCGCCTTGGCCAGCGCTACTGCCTCATCGGAATGGGGCTCGACGTAGCTCCAGCACTGGCGAGGGAGGCTCTGCGGCGCAGAGCCTCCCTCGTTGTCAGCGCTCGTCCCGTTTGACAGGGCTATTCTTCCTCTTCATCTTCACAGCAATCGTGGTCATGGCCGTCGAGGAGAAGATCCTGGAAGGCTTCGATGTCTTCAAGCAATTCCTGGAAGCGCTCGTACCACTCGGTGGTGGTCTCATGCAGGAAGACAATGCCTTGATGCACAAAGCCTAGCTGGATGTAGCCGACGTTGCCGGCATACTTGCGCAGCCATTGCGCCTCCACCAGTTCCGTGGTCTCTTCGTCGGGGAAGTTCATCTCCCCGGCCTCTTCGATCAGCGCGTCCAGCTCATCCTCCTCCAGCGTCATTTCGCTGAAGGTCACAAAAGGAGCGCCAACATGCTTGGCCATCTCCACAAAGTCTTTCCATGCGTCCGGGTTGTCCGCGCCTTCCCACACAACGGAGGGAATGTCCTCGGTGACGTAACCGGGCAGGCGTTTCAGTCCGTGACCTTCAATGAAGGCCACCATATCGTCTTTCAGGGAGAGAAGGTTATCTGTGCTCATAGTCAATACTTATTCTCTCAGACGCGGGCGGGGTGGCGCGGCACAATTGTGAAAACTTTGCGGTGCAGGGTCCAGGCGTTACTCTGAATGCATCCGGAAATTGCAAGTTCTCAACCGGAATTCCTGACAAGAAACAAGATTGCTGTTCAGGCTGGATTCGGATGATTTGCGGGAAGTCGCAACGGGGATTGTGGGTATCAATATTAGCAAGTTAGCGTCCGCTGCGCGGACATTGGCAAGTTAGCGAGTTCGCGGCGAAATTGGCGATCCGAGGTTTCATCCCCGGGTTGGCGAAATCCGGTGAGGACTCAACAGAAACCACGAACCTATCAGGAGGATCTTTTATGCCCCTCTTTGAACGCCACGTCTTTGTCTGTTGCAACACTCGCCCCGAAGGCGCGCCACGCCGCTCCTGCACCGCCGACGGAACCAGCAGCGTGCACACCGCGTTGCAGCAAGGAGTCAGAGCGGCAGGGCTAGCCGGTCGCGTGCGCATCAATAAATCCGGCTGCCTGGACCAGTGCGAACATGGGCCGATGGTGGTGGTCTATCCGGAGGCGGTCTGGTACGGAGCTGTGCGCCCGGAAGATGCGGCGGAGATTGTCAGTGAGCATCTGGTCGCTGGACGGCCCGTCGAGCGGCTGCGCGTGGCGGACGAGTGCCTTAATAGCAAAAGCTGCCCGCACCAAGGGTGAACGAGGCGATCCGAAATCACGGACAGACTGCAAAGGGGAGCGCTCACGGTACGCGCTCCCCTTATCCTCTTGGACCTTTCAACTCGCCTGAATCCCCATTTTCCTCAATAAAAGCACTGTCATCCTGAGCGTAGTTTGACGCGTTTTTCTGCGACAAACGGAGTCGAAGGACCTGCGGCTTCCCGCCATATTCTTCAACAAAATTCCCACTCAGAACACTAGTCGGGCAGAACCAGCAACCCCGCTTCCAGCAGCTTTTCCGTCAGCCGGTCCAGCGCCGCTGGGAACTTGTAAGCGACTGTGCGGACGCACATCCCCAGCAAAGGCGCTGTCTCCGCCTGGGTGTACTCCTGGAGAACGATGCGGCTGATCAGCATGCGATCAAGCGATCCCAGCTTGTTCAGGCAATTCTCCACGTCGAGAACAAAGATCACTGCATCTTCGAAGGTGCGGACTGGACGGCTGGAACACCATCCCCGCGCGATCGGGTCGCCCAGAATATTCGGCGCCCTGCCCACCTGCATCGACGCGTACAAGTAGCGCCGCAGCAGGCTCTCGGTGTGCTTCCGATAGAAGCCCAGGCTGACCAACGGCTCCGCAGCAGCCTTTTTCACGGTCGAGACGCCCACCGAGGCAACCGGCTTTCGCTCGTTCCATATCCTCCGCTCTTGGTGCGCTGGCTGAGCCGGAGCGCTCTCTGACCAAATCATCGGCAACTGAAGGGCTGCGCTCATTCGGCACCTCCGGTTGCTTCCGCCACTGCCCAAACCCTCACCAGCGTCTTGCGCGCGGGACGACCGCGCCGCTTACGGCTCTCCGGTGTGGGAAAGTCCTTCAGTTTTTCCTCACAGCCATTGCAGTACACACTCCCTTGGGTCTGGGCGCGATACCAAAGACAACCGCACCCCTCGCAAATCTTCAAATGCACGCGCAATTCCATGACGAATTCTCCCCATTCCCGTTCGATCCCGAGGAATTTGCTTTATCAGTCTGTTTCCCCGGTGCAGGAAAATACAGGCGTAGCTGCTCAGGATTCTAGTGTCCTGATGGGAGATAGCCGCCCGGATTCTCTCGTTTCGTCTCATGCTGTTAGCGCGCAGATCCTGGAATCATCCTGAAATAGCCTTTCCTTTTGCGCTTTTGCCAAGCGCTCAGGGCGTGGGAAGAAGCAAGCCGGAAGCAATCTTTCGTCGCCGGCAATTGATCGTTGTCTACGGAAGGGGCAGAAAAAAGCCCGGTTCGAAGTTGCGGCAACGAAACACTTCTTAAAAAATTCCCACAGACCACGTCGGGATTAAGTAAAACTAATCTAGAAAGATGCTTCTCTTGCGTCAATCTCCCCCAGCGGCTTTCCGTTTCGGCGCTTCCCAAGTTCTCTGGAAGGGCCGAGAATAAAGGCCACTCGGACCCCCCAGGTTTGCAGGAGGAAAATGGGAACCAATTTATCCCATTGCTGGTGGCGGATTTTCCACAGATGAACTTTACTCAGATGCACGAGCGGCTCCGGCTGGAACTGCTGCGCCGGATTCAGCGGGGGACGGTCAGCGTTTCGCTGCTGGCCCGCCAGACGGGCTTTGGGCAATCGCATCTCTCCAATTTCCTGCACAATCGGCGGCAGCTTTCGCTGGAGGCCATGGACCGGATTCTGGCCGCGCAGCACATGGTCGCCAGCGATCTGCTGCCCGCAACCTACCAGCGGGAAGACCTGCCGGTGGACAACGACAGTGCTTCGGTGCCCGTTGTTTCGCACGCGGCGGCGCTCTTTGAGCCTTACATCCGCCCCTCGGCGGCGCAGAGCATCTTGCAACTGCCCGCGGGATTGCTGGAAAACCTCCGCGCGCGCCCCTCCGCCCCGCGCCGCGCATGGCAGCGCTTCGTCGCCGTGCGCGTTTCGGCTTCGGACGCCATGGCGATGGAGCCACTGGTGCTCCCGGACGCAATTGTGCTCCTTGACCGGCATTACAACTCGCTGATGCCCTACCGCCCCAACCGGCCCAACCTCTACGCGGTCCGCCACGGCTCGCATCTGACGCTGCGCTATGTGGACTTTGTCGCCAACCGCCTGGTGCTGCGCCCACACAGCATCGCGCACCCGGTCGATCTGATCGAAGTGGACTCCGGCGAACCGCCGAGCGAACTGATCGCCGGCCGTATTGCGCTGATTTTGAATGAGCCGTGAGGCAGAGATTTAATATAGATCGCGCCGCACCCTTATCTAATTACGCGCAGAGTCTTTGATGCATACCGCGCTATCTCTCCGTTTTTGCTTACCAGCGTCAGTCCTTCAACTGTGGCTTGCGCAATCAGCATCCTATCGAAGGGATCCTTGTGAATCGGAGGCAGCGCGTGGACCCCGGCAATGTGTTGGGGACGCAAAAGCAAGGGCGTGGCGGCCAATTGATCCAGCGCATCAAACCACCAGGCGCGGGGATCGCCCACATCGAGCCTGCCCTTCATGCTCTTGATCATGACCTCCCAATAAGAGAGCACGCTTAGGAAATTGGGACCGACAGCGACAGCAGATTTTGCAACCGTGGAGAGAGACTTCGATTGGTGCATGGAAAAAATCGCTGTGTGGGTATCGAGTAGATATCCGCGAGCTAGAAAATCATCCCTCAAAGGTCTTCACCAAAAAGTTCCTCTTCGGTCATTGGATCATCCCATCCGGGCAGCAGACGGATGCGGCCCTTCATGCCGTCGAAACGCGCCTTGCGTGGCTGGGTGGGCGGCGGGGCAATCTGGGCAACAGGGCGTCCATGACGGGTGATGACCACCTGTTCGCCGCCTTCGACGAAGCGAATCAGCTCGGTGAAACGATTTTTGGCTTCCGCAGTGCTGACGTCCATGATCCAAATTATAGCCATAATTTATGGCTATAACAAGTCGTACACCCGATGGAGCCGGACGCACGCCTGGACGGCAGCATCATGTCGTCCACTTCCCGCTGGCTGCCCGATCCCAGATCGACCATTTTGTTGACGCCAACAAAATGGTCATCGATCGGATGTCCGGAGACCTCGCAAGCAATCTTCGCCTTGGTGGAAACTGCTTGAAAATTCCTCCACTCTGTGTAGCCCAGTAAATGCTGAAGGTCGCGCGCTAGCCAGAACTCCACGCCATCGCCAGTCTGCTGCGCATAACCTTCAAAAGTTGCCGTCAAGCTCCGAACCACTTCCGATCGGATAAAACGCCGCGCTCAATCGCCGTGTACTGCCACTCTGATTTCAAGTCGCAGATCAGGCCCCCTGCTCCGCCTCCGGATTATCAAAGCGCGTGAAGCGCGAGATGAAGTTCAGGTGAACGGTGCCGGTCGGGCCGTTGCGCTGCTTGGCCAAAATGATCTCCGACTTGGCGCGTTCGGCCTCGGATTGTTCCTCGTCGCGGTTGTAGTAGGACTCGCGATGAATGAAGGCCACCACATCGGCATCCTGCTCGATCGATCCCGATTCGCGCAAATCGCTGAGCATGGGGCGCTTGTCGTCGCCGCGGCGCTCACTGGCGCGGGAGAGCTGCGAGAGCGCCACCACCGGCACATTCAGCTCTTTGGAGACGGCCTTCAGACCGCGCGAGATCGCCGAAACCTCCTGCGTGCGGTTTTCGTAGCCTTTCTTGCCGTTCGAGGGTAGCGTGGCCGTCATCAGTTGCAGGTAGTCCACAACGATCAGGTCCAGGCCCCCGGCGTTCTGCCGGAGGCGCCGGGCCTTGGCGCGCATCTCGGAGAGCGAGATGCCAGCCGTGTCGTCAATGAACAGCCGCGACTCGACCAACTGGCCCAGCGCGCTGGTCAGCTTGTCGTGATCCTCGCGGCCCAGAAAGCCCTTCTGCAGCTTCTGCTGGTCCACCCACGCCTGCGAGGCCAGCATTCTGCGCAGCAGCGACTCCTTGCTCATTTCCAAGCTGAAGACGGCTACGATGGCTTGGTGATTGATGGCCGCGTTCTGTGCGATATTGATGGCCAGCGCGGTTTTGCCCATCGAGGGGCGGGCAGCGATGATAATCAGTTCGCCCTTTTGCAGGCCGCTGGTCATGCGGTCAAATTCGGTGAAGTCCGTGGCCAGGCCGGTAACTTCGCGGCTCTGTTTGTAGAGGTTGTCGATGGTGCCGAAGGAGTGCTGAACGATCTGGTCGAGCGATTGGAAGCCGCCGGTGAGGCCCTTTTCGCTCACCTGCATCAGTTGCGCTTCCGCCGCGCCCAGAACGTCGAGCGCCGAATCGCTCTGGTCAGCCGCGCGCGCAATGGCCGTCGAGCAGATCAGCATCAGCTTGCGCAGCAGGCTCTTGTCCTTGACGATGCGGATGTACTCTTCGATCACCGGACGGCGCGGCAAACCCTCGGTCAGCGAGGCCAGATAAGCCACTCCGCCGATGGCGTCGCGCTCTTTGTAGCGGTCCAGTTCGGCGGCCAGCGTCACGATGTCCACGGCCCGCTGCTCGTTCATCAACTCCGTCATGCGCAGGAAGATGCGGCGGTGCGAGTCGAGGGAGAAATCATCCGCTTCGATCTTTTCAGCGGCCTCGGAGTGAGCGGAATTATCCAGCAGAATTGCGCCGAGAATCGTCTTTTCAGCTTCGACGTTGGTCGGCAGGCCGGTGTCGAAGGCGGGGTTGGGAAGGGTTGCCATATCTGTTGAGTTTAGGCGTAGGACGGCCTGTGCAGAATGTGGGAGTTTTTGGAAATCTGGAAAACTGAGTCAGAAGTGGTTACCGAATGAAATGAAAATACCGTATCCTCAAAGGAAAGCGAGGAATGAAAAATGGCCAACGGAACATTGAATCCCGCGAAGCTGAAGAAGGTTTTGGCGGCGCTCGAAGGCAATTGGACGGCCGAGATGGAGGGCTTCCACACCTACACGGCACTGGCCGACCGCGACACTGACCCGGTGCGCGCGCAGGTGTTGCGGCACTTGGCAGGCGCCGAGTGGGAGCACGCCGCGCTGTGGCATGGACGCATCGTCGAGCTGGGCGGTGCCGAGCCGGTCTACCACGGTAAGCCCGGAGGCGAGGCCGATTCGCTGGCCAGTCGCGCGGGCGGCATCCGCATGGCCTTGCGCCGTCTGGAGATCGAGGAAAGCCGCGCCATCGCCGGCTACGGTGAGCAGTTGAAATCCCTCGGCGACGAGGAATCCATCGCCATCCTCGAACACGTCATCGAGGACGAGAAGGAGCATTACAAGGAACTGGGTTCGCTTCTGCGCGGCCACTATCCCGCGCCCACCGGCGCGCACAAGATCGACGCGCAGGCGATTCTGGACGAGATGCTGGCCAAGCGCGCCAAAGGCCGCAAGCAGCCGGGAAGCTGGATCGGCGACGCCATCTACGGTGTCAACGACGGCTTGGGAGCGATCTTCGGCATCGTCAGCGGCGTCAGCGGCGCCACGGCAGGTGACAGCAAATATGTGCTGCTGGCAGGGCTTTCCGGCCTCATTGCCAGCGCCCTCTCGATGGGTTCTGGCGCGTACCTGGCCGCCAAGAGCGAACGCGAGATCTACGACGCCGAAATCACTCGCGAGCGCGAGGCCATCCAGATGAATGGACCCGAGGCGCGTGAACTGCTCGCGCTCTACTACCAGGTCAAGGGCCTGCCGGAAGAGGACGCGCAGCACATGGTCAGCCACATCGCCAACGATCCCGAGCAGTTGCTGCGCGCGCTGGCCAGTGAGCGGCTGGGCACCAATGAAGATGCGCTGGCCAACCCACTGGTGTCTGCCGGCTCGGGCGCGCTATCGACCGCGGTAGGCGCGGCTATCCCCATCATTCCCTTCTTCTTTTTGCAGGGCATTGAGGCGGTGATTGCGGCGGCTGTCATCTCGCTCGCCGCGCATTTTGCCGTGGGCGCAGCCAAGTCGCTGATTACCGTCCGCAGTTGGTGGTCGTCGGGTCTGGAGATGACCGTTGTCGGCGCTCTGGAAGGCGCAGTCACTTATGGCATCGGCTTCCTGCTCGGCAAGGGAGGAATGTAGAAATCGATCTTTCATGAATGCCGGGTGCCCAACCCTCGCGGCGTATTTGTTTTGCCGCTAGGTCCGTGACCGGGTGAAGATGTTCTATCGAATGAGCAAACGTGGGCCAGGAGGCCCACATTACAGCCGACCGGGAGGTCGGCGCTACATTTCCAAATGGATCATTTTCATGCGGTCAAAGTACTAGGGTGGGATGCCACGAAGCTGAACCGGCAAGTTTATAAAGGGGTCGGGCCATTAAAATAGATTCGGCTTTCGCCCTTGGGGGGATTTCGTGCTGAAAAAGATATTTTGCCTGCTCGCCTTTGCCGTAGTTCTGCTGCCATGCCTTCCAATCCAGGCGCAAACCGCTGCCGACATCGTCGTCGAGCGCAATGTGGAGATGAAGACGCGCGACGGCGTCACGCTGCGCGCCGACATCTATCGCCCCGCAGGCGAAGGGCCGTTCTTCGTGCTCTTGCAGCGAACACCCTACAGCAAAGACTACACTGCTGTTTTTGCCAGCAAGGCCGTCGCGCATGGATTCATGGTGGTGGCGCAGGATGTGCGCGGACGTTATACCTCCGACGGCGAGTGGTACACCTTCAAGCACGAAAGCGAGGACGGCTACGACGCCGTCGAATGGGCCGCCGCGCTGCCTCACTCCAATGGCAAAGTCGGAATGTTTGGTGGCTCTTATGTCGGCGCGACGCAGTTGCTGGCCGCCATCAGCCATCCTCCGCATCTGGCCGGAATCTGCCCCGTGGTGACCGCCTCCAACTACCACGAAAACTGGACCTATCAGGGCGGAGCCTTCGAGCAGTGGTTCAATGAGTCGTGGATTTCGGGCCTCGCGCAGGATACTTACAGCCGACAGATCAGAGAGGCGGCGAATGCCGTTCTCGGCGACCGGGTTCTGCCCTTGCACGACTTTCCCGTCTTCAATATCAAAACCGCTCAAGACGGCCCTGCGCTGACTCGCGCGCTGGCACCGTACTTTCTCGATTGGCTCGATCACCCGACTTACGACAGCTATTGGAAGCAATGGTCCATCGAGGAGAACTACGGAAAAATTCAGGTTCCCGCGCTCACCATCTCCGCCTGGTACGACATCTTTCAGTGCGGCTCGCTGCGCAATTACCTGGGGCTGAAAGCTCACGCCGGTAATGATGCGGCGCGCAACCGGCAGCAGTTGATGGTCACCATCGGCGGTCACTCCGGCCCGGGCCGCACCGTTGGCACTGTCGATTTCGGCTCCGACGCCGCCTTCAGCGAGGATGACACCGTTCTCGGTTGGTACGATTCTCTCTTCCTCGGCAAGCAGAATCAATTTTCGAGCGGCAAGCCGGTCCACATCTTCGTCATGGGCGAGAACAAGTGGCGCGACGAGGAGGCATGGCCGCTGGAGCGCGCAAAGTTGACGCGATACTTTCTGAACTCGACCGGGAAGGCCAACAGCGCCTCCGGCGATGGCACGCTTTCTACCTCTGCGCTTGACAACCAAGCGTCCGACAGCTTGATCTACGACCCCGCCAACCCCGTTTCCACCGTCGGCGGACCGCTCTGCTGCGACGCCGTCCATCTGGCTCCCGGCCCGCGCGATCAGAAAGAGGTCGAAGCCCGGCCCGACGTTCTGGTCTACTCCACGCCGCCGCTGGAGCAAGATTTGGAAGTCACCGGCCCGGTCACTCTGGACCTTTTTGCCAAGTCCTCCGCCGTGGATACGGATTTCACCGCCAAGCTGGTCGATGTATGGCCGAATGGCTTTGCGCAGAATCTCACCGAAGGCATCCTCCGCGCTCGCTATCGCGAAAGCACCACCGGCGCGGCCAAGCCCCTCGTTCCCGGTCAGACATACGAGTACAAGATCGATCTCTGGTCCACCAGCAACGTCTTCCTGAAGGGGCACCGCATTCGTCTGGAGGTAAGCAGCAGCAACTTCCCGCGCTTTGATCGCAACTTGAACACCGGCAAGGACGCCGCCACCGATTCCACTTTCGTGAAGGCTACCAACACCATCCTGCACGATGCCGCCCACCCCAGCGCGCTGATTCTGCCCGTCGTGCCGAAATAACGAATCTAATTCATCTGGCTCGACTTCGACTTTAAATACTTGTCAAAGGGAATCTCGAAGTAGAAGAGTTCCTTGCCCCCATCATCCAGCAGCTTGCGCAGGTGCAGGCTGCTGCCCACCAGAGGTCGCTCCACGCCGGAGACATCGTAGAAAAGAAAGCCCGCACGCGTCGTGTGCGGCTCAACCACCAGCGCGCTGAACTCGAAGCGGTTGAAGTCCTCTTCAATCTCCTTGATGCTGGCCTTGGGCTTGAGCTTGATGGCGGGGATCGGGGCAGGCATGGGAATCTTGCCGCCCTCGCGCTCTTTGCGCGTCATTAGCCGTTGCACGTCCTCCGGCTCGGCGGCGGGAATCCGCTCGCCGTCCGCTGTATAAAAATGAATGCGCGCCTCGCGCAGGTTGATCGGCCGGTCGCCGCTGTTGGTCACAATCATGCGAACCGGCATCACGCCGTGCGCCAGATAATCGACGCGGAAGATAGCCTCCTTTTCGCGCGTATCGTAAGGCTCGACGGCGATAGCCACCTTTTCATCCTCGTGCACCTCGACGGCGGCAAAGGCCGTCGCGGGCTGCACCGGAGGCGGCGTGTGTCTGGCGGCAGAGGCGGAAAGCGCCAGCCAGAAGACGAGCGGCGAAAGGTCGCGCGGAATCCTCATCGTCCTTGACTGTATCATTGGAGGATTAGACAGGGAACTGGGAATTTTGTTCGCCATGATTCTGTTTTTTTACAATCTGGCCTTGCTGGCGGCGCTCGTCCTGAGCGCGCCGTGGTGGCTCTTCCGCATGGCCACGACACATAAGTACCGCGAAGGCCTGCTGCAGCGGCTGGGTTTGATTCTGCCCAAGCTGAGCCACGACCGACCGCTCATCTGGGTCCATGCCGTCTCGGTCGGCGAGGTGCTGGCCGTCAGCCGCCTGATCCAGACCCTCGACGCCGCGCTGCCCAGCTACCAGATCGTCGTCTCCACCACCACCCGCACCGGCCAGGCCTTGGCCCGCGAACGCTTCGGAGCCAGCCGCGTTTTCTATTGTCCGCTCGACCTGCCATGGGCCGTCCGCGCCGTTCTGAACGCGCTCCAGCCGCGCCTGCTCGTGCTGGCCGAAACTGAGTTCTGGCCCAACCTTCTCAGCGCCTGCCATCGGCGCGGAATCCCCGTCGCCGTCGTCAACGCGCGCATCAGCGACCGCTCCTGGCCGCGTTACCGGCTCCTGCGTCGGCTCTGGAGGCCCTTTCTCAGCCGCCTGAGCCGCGTTCTCGCCCAGAGCCAGACCGACGCCGACCGCCTCACCGCCATCGGATGTTTGCCGGAGCGGGTCACCGTCGCCGGAAACCTCAAATTTGACGTGCGCGCAGCGGAAGAAGCGGAGGCGACCCTCCAGTTGAAGGCGCTGGCTCCGGGGTTGCGCTTCGTCGTCGCGGGCAGCTCTCTCGACGGCGAAGAATCTGCGTTGCTGGAAGCGTGGCCGCGTCTGCTCCAGGCCGATCCGCAACTGGTGCTGGTCCTCGCCGTCCGCCATCCAGAGCGCTTCAACGCCGTGGCCGCACTGCTGGAAAGCTCCGGCCTTCCCTGGGTGCGCCGCTCGGAGTGGAAGAAAGATTCGACCCAAGACAAGTTTAAGGCATCCCACCCTAGCGACAAAAACAAAGGCGTCGCGAGGGTGGGGCACCCAGAGTTTTTTGAGCGAAACAAAAACGCACCGTTGCGCGCGGGGCAGGTCGTTTTGCTGGACACCATCGGCGAGCTGGCCTCGGTCTACTCGCTCGCCTCGGTGGCCTTTGTCGGCGGTAGCCTGATCCCCGCTGGCGGGCACAATCCGCTGGAGCCGGCGCAATTCGGCGTGCCTATCTTCATGGGTCCGCACTATTTTAACTTCCGCGCCATCACTGAGGATTTGATCGCTCACAAGGCCATCTGCATTACAGAAAAAGACGAGTTCTCCGCATCCCTGATCGAGCTGCTGCAAAATCGCAGTGCCGCTCAAGCAATGGGCGAACGGGCAAAACAGGTCTTCGCCAGCCAGGCCGGAGCCACCGCCCGCTGCGTGGGCGCACTCAAGAATCTGCTTGGGAAGGATTCCACGCAATGAGACACCCGACTTTTTCCACAGCCGCCCACGCCCAAATCCCTCCAGTCTTCCCGCTCCCAGAGCCGATAGAAGAAAGAAGGGACCAACAGGCATGAATGATTCTTCCGCGCGCCGCATTCTTTTTCCGCTCAATCCGCTCTACCGGCTGGCGCTCGCCCTTCGCGAGCTGAGTCTGCTGGCGCCTGCGCAACGGTTGCGCTACCCGGTCGTCAGCATCGGCAATCTCTCCACCGGCGGCGCGGGCAAGACGCCTCTGACCGTCGCGCTGGCCTGGTCGCTCGAACGGCGCGGCGTCCAGGTGGACATTCTCAGCCGAGGCTATGGCCGCGAGGGCAATCAGGCTCTCCGCGTGGACGAGGAAGGCAGCGCCGAGGAGTTCGGCGACGAGCCGCTACTGATGGCCCGCGAAACTGGCGCGCCGGTCTATGTTGCCCCTCAGCGCTACGACGCGGGCCTCTTGGCCGAGGCCGAGTATGAGGCCGAGCAAGCCGCAGCCCGCGCCGAAGAGAAAAAGCAGGCTCAGGTCGATGCGGTGGCCTCCGGTGGGGCGCTGCCCGGCAAACAGGAGACGCCAGAAAACGCCATGGTGCTGGTGAAACCGGAGCTGGAGATTGGCCCGTTTCCGGCTGATTCCTCTGCCGCCGCGCCCTCAGACCCGCCCACGCCCGTGCCGCCGCTCGTGCATCTGCTCGACGACGGCTTCCAGCATCGCCAACTGGCCCGCGACGTGGACATTTTGCTGCTCAACAGCCACGACTGGAAGGACTGGCTGCTGCCCGCGGGCAATCTGCGTGAGCCGCTGGAAGCCGCCCGCCGCGCCGACGTGATCGCCATCCCCGCCGACGAGCCGGAGCTGGAGGTCGCCCTGCAAATGTGGGGCTGGGAGAAGCCGGTCTGGCTGCTGCATCGCATCATGGAAACCCCGGAGGTCACAGGCCCCGTCGCCGCCTTCTGTGGCATCGCCCGCCCTGAGCAGTTTTTCGCGGGCCTGGAGTCCGCTGGCGTGGAGATCGCCGCGCGCTTCGCCTTCCCCGACCACTTCACCTACACCCATTCGGCGCTGGACGAGTTGCTGACCAACGCCAAGACCGCCGGAGCCGAAACGCTCATCACCACCGAAAAAGATTTGGCGCGGCTGGGCAAACAGACCGAGTTTCTGACCAAAACTATGCCGCTTACCACCGCTCATCTGCGCGTCAAGATCGAGCACCAAGCCGAGGCCATCGATTGGCTGATCGAGCGGCTGAATGCGAAGCAATCTCCTCTCTCTCTGTGAGAAAATCAGAGCTTGCAGACGCACTCCAATTTTCGGCTGCTTGTGATTCGCCTCGGCGCGATGGGCGACATTCTGCACGCCCTTCCGGCGGTAACGGCGCTGCGCCTGGCTCATCCCGATTGGCAGATCGACTGGGTGGTCGAGCCGCGCTGGCGGGCGTTGCTTGCGGCTGATGATTCATTTGCTTTGAAAGGGCACGACTTCAGTCGTGCCGCAGAAAATCCCTTATCGGAACCGGCTTTAGCCGCCGAGGGATGTATTTCATCTTCCCAAACCATCCCTCAGGGGCTAAAGCCCCATTTATTGTTAGTCCCATCAGATGGCGCAGCTAAAGCCGCGCCCTTTCAAAACAATCCCACTCAATCCCTATTTCAAAACAATCCTGCCCAGCCGGTTGTCGATCACCTCCACTTTGCCGCCACCAAAGCATGGCGCAAGGCTCTCTTCAGCCGCCAGACGCGCACGGAATTCATGGCTCTACGTGCGGCTCTCAAGGCCGCTGACTACGACGCGGTGATCGACCTGCAGGGTTCATTGCGCTCGGCGCTGATTGCCAGCCTTGCCGGTTGCCGCCGTCTGATTGGCGAAGAAAATCCCCGTGAGCGGCCTGCCCGATGGCTCTTCACCGAGCGCGTAGCCACACACGGCGCACACGTCATCGAGCAGGATCTGGAGCTGGCCTCGGCCATCGCCGGAGACAATCTCCAGCCTGTCCTGCCTTGGCTGCCCGTTGATCCCGCTGCTGAAGCCTGGGCGGATGAGATTTTGCCGGAGGGAGATCGGGAGGTTCATCGTTTCCCAGGTCCGAAAATCCGGATCTGGGGCATTCAGCATTCTGAGGATGGTCAACTTAATAATGGTCAACCCGCCGTGCTCATCAACCCCGGCGCGGGCTGGGGCGCCAAGCGCTGGCCGGCCGAGCGCTACGCTGCCGTGGCGCAGGGGCTGATCGAGCTGGGCTACCGCGTGCTCATCAATGTTGGACCCGGCGAAGAACCGCTGGCCGAGGTGATCGTCCGCCAAACCGCGGGCGCGGCCACGGCGCTCACCTGTTCTTTGGCTCAATTGATCGCCCTCACCCGCCGCGTTCGTCTGGCCATCGCCGGAGACACCGGCCCGCTACACCTGGCCTGTGCGCTCGGAGTGCCGGTGGTCGGCGTCTACGGACCCACCGATCCCAGCCGCAACGGCCCTTTCGGAAGCCGCTTCACCGTATTGCGCAGCCCTGAAAGCCGACGCGACCACTCACGCTACGAAGCGCCGGAGGCCGGACTGCTGACCATCCAGCCCAAAGAAGTTCTGCACGCCGCCGGTGCGTTGCTATATCCTGAAAAAGCCTCAGAAGCCAACCGATGACTCAACCCGCAGAAGGCCAACTCGACTGGATCGCCCGCTGGCAGAAGATTGCCCGGCGCATCCGCGTGCCTCTGGGCTTTCTGGCCGGTGCGCTTTATCTCTTCGAGTTGCTCCGCCGCGCGCCTCATCCCGCCGCCGTGGCCTGGAGCCTGGCGCTGGTTCTGCCCGGAGTTGCCTTGCGCGCCTACGCCTCCGGCACCGTCAAAAAGAACGCCGAACTGGCCGTGACCGGTCCCTACGCGTACACCCGCAACCCCCTCTATCTAGGCTCGACGCTGATCGCCGCTGGCTTTGCCGTAGCGCTGCTCAGTTGGCCGGTGGCGCTGGTGCTGGCCGTGGGCTTTGCCGTGATTTATGTGCCGGTGATCGCCAGCGAGGAGCGCTTTCTGCGCGCCACCTTTCATGACTTCGACGGCTATTGCCAGCAGGTGCCTCGGCTGATTCCACGCCTGACCCCGGCGCGTCTTTCCAAATCCGAAAACACCCCCGGCACATTTTCTTGGATGCTCTATCTCCAGCATCGCGAGTACAATGCAGGAGTGGGGGCAGCGTTGCTGTATCTGAGCCTTCTCTTTCTGCGGCCGGTGCTGGCCGCGCAGGGTATTCTGCCGCAATGAGCGGCTTTTATGCAGTATGTCAACGTCAAAGGAGCAACGCCCGCCGGTGAAAACGCGCACAATCGCACAAGCAATCCTTGGCGCACTCGGTCTGGCACTCTGGACCGCAACAGCGTACGCCCAGACGCCCACCTTGGCTCCGCCCCGCTCCGGCTTCAGCTTTCCGCAAAAGCAGACCCTCACCTACCAGGTCGATTGGCGCGTCTTTCCCGCCGGAACGGCCGTGGTGCGCTTTGAGGCCGACGGTCCGCGCGAGAACATGACCGTCAGCGCCGACTCCTCCGGCGCCATCAACATGGTCTATCACCTCAGCGACCGCTTCCAGTCCAGCTTTGACCGCGACAAGGGCTGCACCGACGACTTCAATAAGCAGACCGTCGAGGGCCGTCGCCAGATGACTTCGACCCTTCACCTGGACTACACCCAGGGCCGCTCTGTTTTCAACGAGAAGAATCTGGTCAACGGGCAGACCAAACACGTTGAGTCGCCCGTCTCCGGCTGCGTCACCGATCTGCTCTCCGGCGTCTTCTATGCCTCTTCGCAACCCATTGCGCTGGGCCACAGCTTCGTGATTCCCGTCTTTGACGCCATGCAAATTGTGCCGGTGACCATGAAGGTCGAGGGCCGCGAAGAGATCAAAACCCCGCTCGGAACCTTCAAAACTCTGCGCGTGCAACCCACTGCGGCCAGCGGCGTCGTCAAGAATCGCGGCAACATCTGGATCTGGTACACCGACGACGAGCGCCATCTGCCCGTCCAGATGCGCGCCCGCTCCTTCTGGGGAACCATCACCTTCCGCCTCGTCGGCAATGAAAACAAGTAGACGCGACCCGCCTACGCTTCTTCCGTTTACGGGATGTCTCCCGTTTCAGATGATTTCATTTAATATCCTAAGTTATACGTTTTTACGAGACCCACTCGTGCTAATATCTCATCCAATGCCACTCTTGAAGTGGCGTTTTGAAGGCTGATGCTTTGCTTGTAATGCTTTCCCGGATTCCCACACTATGAGCCGAGATCAGCTCTTTGCCGGAATTGTTCGTTTTTTGGAGGTTGCGCACGTGAAATATCCCCCCTTCTTGATGACCCTTCTGATTCTTGCCGCGGCTTCAACTCTCGCCGCCCAGTCGCCCACCACACCGGTCACTGCTCCCAAGCCCGCCGCTCAAACTGCGCAGAAACAGGCTGAAGTTAAAAAAACAGCCGCGAAGGCCAAAAAGGATGAAGTTCACCTCAAACCCCTCTCTACCATCGCCTTTGGCGGCGGAATTTCGCTGATGGGCGTCAACCTGCAAGCCTCCACCAACCTGAACCGCTATTTGAACGCGCGCGGCACAGGCAACTTCTTCAATTACACGGACAGCAATATCTCCACCAACGGCTTCGACTTGACCGGCAAGGTAAACCTGGCCACGGCGGGTGCCTCGCTGGACATCTTTCCCTTCCCTAACCACGGCCTGCGCGTCAGCCCCGGAATGCTCTTCTATAACCAGAACGGCATCTCGGCCACGGCCACTCCCCAGCCCGGAACATCCTTTACTTTGACAGACAATGGCGTTGACTATGATTACTATCCAGATGCCGCAACACAAGCGACCAATCCATTCCAGGTAAACGCCAATCTTGGGCTGAACACCCACAAGCAGGCCTTCACACTAACCACCGGCTGGGGCAATGTAATTCCCCGCAAACGGCAGGATCAAGTCTCCTCCCATCTCACCTTCCCGTTTGAAATCGGCGTGGCCTTCACCGGTGCGCCCACAATCAATCAATTTAAGCTGACAGGCTGGGCCTGCAACAGTCAAGGCTTGAATTGCGTGGATATGGGTGCCGATCCCACGGCGAAAGCCCATATAACAGCCCAGCAAGCCAAATGGCAATCGGACTTGGATCCGTGGAAGGTTTATCCCATCTTCTCCTTCGGCGTCTCCTACTCTTTCAACGTCGGGCCGCAGCAGTAATCGCCACAAAAAAGCTGAAAAAGCTGCCTCCGCATCGGGGGCATCTTTTTTGTTTCTTATCCGTTCAGACCAATGCGCGGCCTGCGTTTTCATCCCCGCGCCTTTATCCAAAGAGGCTGAAGTGGCTCTTCTTCTCCTTCTTTTCCGGAACAGGAGGCTTGCCGCAGAGTGAGCGCGTCATGCTCTGGATGGCCCGCGAAATCTGCGTATCTTCTTCCGTCAGCGGGGTGGCCGTATTCTGCATCCGCCGCACCGCCGCATAGTTGTTGGGAATCTTCCAGTCAGCCGCTCTGGTTAGAGCCTTTGTCAGATGGGTCTCATCAATATCCATACTATGCGGATCAAAGCGGTTGATCACAATCTCCAGTTTGGGCCCCACATCCGAAGTAAGCCTGGAAATCAGCCGGTTGGAGTTGCGCAGCTCAGGAATGCCGATCTGTGTGACCAGAAACAGCGTGGCCGACTCATCAAAGAGATTGGTGTGCTGCAAATCGAGCCTTGATCCCGCGTCAACCACCACATAATCGAATCCTTCGCGGGCCACGGCAAGCAGCTTGTCAATAGCGTCGTCGGCGATCTGAATAGGTTCCAGTTCGGTGGGCGCGGAGAGCACGAAAAGGCCGGAATCATGCTCCACCAGCAATCCGGAGAGAAAGTGCGCATCCAGGCGGCTGGCGTTTTGCAGCGCGTTCGACACCGAGTATTGCGACTTGATGCCCAGATTGATCGCCGCGTCGCCCAGAGGAAGATTCAGGTCGATCAGCAGCGTTCCCTTTCTGGACTCCTGGGCCAGCGAAACGGCATAGTTGCAGGCCAGCGTCGTCACGCCGGAGCCGCCTTTGGCGCTGAGAAAGACCAGCAGCTTTCCACCGGCCTTTTTCGGCGCGGTCGCCACCGTGCGCAGCAAGGATGCCCGCACCAGCGCCTCGGCCATCTCGCCCGGCTCAAAGGGCGTAATGAGAAACTCGCGCGAACCGGCGCGCATGCAGCGGACCAGCAAATCCGGATCGGCATGTGCCGAATAAACGATCACCGTGGCATGGCCCTGCGTGCTGATGCTCTCCACCAGATCGATCGCATACTCCGGATCGCTATCCAGATCGACAATCACCACGTCGAAGTTAGTTCCCAGCATCCGCGAGACATTCTCAATCCCCGGAGGGTAAGAGATAAACTCCCGGATCTGCACGCCCTGGCACTCCCCCAAGGCATTGATCGCCGCTTCACGGCGCGCCTCATCCGGACTGATCACCGCAACAGCATAGCTGGCAACATCAAGCAAGGGCTTATTGGCGAGTTGTAAAGCTGTGGATGCAAGCATGGCGGTTCTGCAACTCCCAGTGCGAAACGGTCCGCAATCCGGATCAAGATGCCCAGGCTGATTTCTTTGCTTGAGCCTGAGGTATCTTAGTAACTTCTTATTTTGGTTATCGGCATGGGGAAGATCGCCATGAGTATTCTTTGATAATTAGTCCCCGGCGATTCCCGCTCAGCGCCGCGCCGCCCCTTGCGTGCAACTTCACAGAGCGAATTATCGTCTCATAACTTGACGCGGCATCCCAAATTCGGCAAACTGGGAATGAACCAATTTACGAAACGAGGACTCATAATGCGGGACGAAACGCCTACAGGAACCTATAAAGTCCAGACCCTTGACCGGGCCTTTGCCGTGCTGGATCTGCTCGGCGAGAGTGAAGCGCCCCTCGGTTTGGCTCAGGTTGCTCTTTCCCTTCAATTACATAAAAGCACCGCCCACCGCTTCTTGATGGTGCTCGAGCGGCACCGCATGGTGGAGAGAACCATCAATGGGAAATTCCGCCTCGGCCTTCGGCTCTTTGATTTGGGCAATCGCGCCATTGAGCAATACGACCTGCGCGACCGTGCCCAGCCGCACCTCCGCCGCCTGGTGAACGAGACGGAAGAGACCGCGCACCTGTGTATTCTGGAGGGTTCGCACGTCATTTATATCGACAAGATTGAGCCGACCCGCTCGGTGCGCATGATCACCCGCATCGGTGCCAGCAATCCCATCCATTGCACTTCGGTGGGCAAGGCGATTCTGGCTTTTTTGCCTGAAGACCGCATCGCGGAATTGCTGGATCGCACGCGTTTTGAGCGCTTTACGCACCGCACCATCGCCACGCCAGAGGCTCTGCGCGCGGAGATCGAGAAGACCCGCCGCCGCGGCTATGCCATCGACGATGAGGAGTTTGAGGAGGGTCTGCGCTGCATCGCCGTCCCCATCCTGGATGCGCAGCGGATGCCAGTGGCCGCAGTCAGCGTCTCCGGTCCCAGCTTCCGCGTCACCGCGCAGAAGCTGCCATCCATCGCCAACCAGCTCTTGCAGTGTGTGCGCGGCATCTCTACAGATATGGGCTACACCTCCGGCGCTCGCAGCGGCCGCGCCATCTGGTCGGCCTAGCGGCTTGGAACGCTGGATCGAGTAAGCAGGGTTCAGCCTGGATACGGCGTCGCCACCGGGCCGCGCCGCCTGATTTTACAGTAGCGCCGACCTCCCGGTCGGCAGTAGCGTGGACCTCTTGGTCCACGCTGTACTCGACATCAACAGGGAAAACACGTTAGCTGGCAAGTTTCGCTTTTCAGCCGAAATCCGGATCTCTGCCTGCGGCCGCCGCGTGGTACTCTTCCGCGCTTTGTGTCTGACTATGCCGCGCGTCCAGCCATTGGCTGATCAGCAGAGTCTCTTCCGGCGTTGCCGCGCCATCGGCCAGCGCGCCGCTCTTCAGCAGCTTCTTGCGAACCTCCGCGGCTCTCTGCTCGTTGGCTGCCCTCTCTCCCTGACTGGCTGCGTAAAAGCCAGTAGGGTTTACGCCCATGGAGTGAATATGCATCGTTCCCTCCTTGCGATGGAAAGGGCAATTCGGCTTCCGCAATTTTACCGGAAAGATGAGAGAAAACTCATTTGCAAGTCGACGACTTCATCCGAGCTATCGCAAAATGCCCTGCTTTGAGCTTCCAGAAAAACCGCCGAAGCAGCCCATCGATCACGATTGAGCGCCATGATTTCTTCTCAGCAACGAAGATCGCTCCCTGTACAGAGCCTTTTGCATCGTTGCTTTCGGAGGATGGAATTGCCGATCTTTGGCCGCTCAGGTGGTTACTCGATTTTGTCCCCTCGCTCCAGTTGTTCATGTAAATATAACAAACAAAGAATGTTATAAGTATTTATAGGTTTACCAGATAATTAACCTCATGGTTTGAAAATAATGGGTAGGGGGGAGGGT
>Ga0255351_1000068_pt1 | contig 47892 bp, 50 predicted proteins | sample HBST25r2metaG_FD_186024 | JGI IMG/M metagenome (GOLD analysis project Ga0255351, IMG submission 186024) | Peat soil microbial communities from Stordalen Mire, Sweden - H.B.S.T-25.r2 | ecosystem: Environmental > Terrestrial > Soil > Wetlands > Peat | place: Sweden: Norrbotten County, Stordalen... | reverse complement strand
AAGCAACAGCAAAAACAACAGCAACAGCAACAGCAAAAACAAAAACGCCACTAAGGAAAAAACAAATGCAAATGCAAAAACAAAGACAAAAACCTTGACAATACCAGCCGTCTCATAGAAGCCGGCCTGGAGGCCAGCGCTACAGTTTAGAGCGTTTTAGCTTTTGCTATAGACTTCTGTGCCCCATTCATTCCGCGTTTTTCAGCGGAATGAGTGGGAACCCAATGCATTTTCGGAATACATGATTTCCTAAAAAATGCTCTAATGCTCTGCGGGGCGGTAACTTTGATGGCAGCCTTGGTAGGATGAGGCAGGTGCGGCTGCAATGCGGATCGTCTATATACTCCCATCGCTAGGCGTGGGCGGAGCGGAACGGCAGGTGGTGGCGCTCGGTGAGCGCATGAAGGCGCGCGGTCACGCCGTCACGCTCATCACACTGCTGGGCCGTCAAGCCGAGGAGTGGCCCACGCCCCTCGATCTGCTCCGGCTGGATCTGCGCCTGACCCCGACCGGAATCCTCCGAGCACTCCTCCGCGCCAACCACTTCCTGCGCGGTTTCCGCCCCGATCTGATTCACAGCCACGTCTTCCCGGCGAATATGGCGGGCAGACTCTTCAAATTGATGCTGCCCGGCGCGGTGGTTCTCTCCACTGTGCACAATGTTTACGAGGGCGGCTGGGCGCGGATGCTGGCCTATCGGCTGACGGATGGCTTGAGCCGCCGCACCTTTGCCGTCAGCGCCGCCGCCGCAGAGCGTTACGTGCGCCTCAAAGCCATTCCGGCGCGCAAGTCTTCGGTGCAACCAAACGGGATCGACTGCGCGGAGTTCGCGCCGGAGCCGGAGCGCCGCGCGCAACTCCGCGCACAGATGGGCGTGCAGAGTGAGTTCGTCTGGCTCTCTGCGGGGCGCATCACGGCGGCCAAGGATTTTCCCAGCCTGCTGCGGGCCTTTGCCCAAGTGCTGCGAGAGTTTCCTGAGACTCTGCTTTGGATTGCCGGTGAGGGTGCCGGGGCAGAGTCCGCCAGAATTCAGGCGCAAGCGGCGGATTTAGGTGCTTCGCTGCGCTGGCTGGGGCTGCGGCGCGACATGCCTGCCCTGCTGGACGCGGCTGACGGCTTTGTGCTGGCTTCGGCCTGGGAGGGGATGCCGCTGGTCCTGGGCGAGGCCATGGCCATGGAAAAGCCGGTGGTGGCTACCGATGTGGGCGGAGTGCGTGAATTGTCGGGGAATGCGGGAATCATCGTGCCCGCCAAGAACTCGGAGAGTCTGGCCGAGGCCATGCTGACGACGATGCGCAGTTCGGCCAAGGAGCGTGCGCGAGCCGGTCAAGCCGGACGAGAGCGCATTGCCGCACACTTCAGCCTGGAGGCCAAAGCCAGCGAGTGGGAGGCGCTGTACCGGGAAAACTTGAAGGAATTCAAAGTTTCCGACAGATACAACTGAGAGTATTTTTGGGCAAAAATCAACTTGCAAAGCTCCGATGAACCAACCACAGCCGAAGCTGCCGTCGCCGTGGAGCTTTGTGGGTTGTGACCCAAATGAAAACGGGTCTGATGCGCAAACCGCGCCTCAGACCCGAATCTATTACCGGCCTCGTCCGCGGGAACTGCCCCCGCCGCCGCCGCCGCTGCCCTTGCGCGCCGTGTAACAATCCCGGCAAAAGACCGGGCGGTCGCCACGCGGTTCAAAAGGCACTGTTGTAGGCTGGCCGCAACCGGAACATATCACAGGTGTGCCCTGTGCCGGAGCCGAACGGTAGCCGGACCCCCCCTGATCGTTCTTCTTTGCCTGACGGCAATTCTTACAACGTTTTGGGGTCGAATAACCACGTTCCTGAAAGAACGTCTGATCCGCAGCGGTGAAGGTAAAGTCCTGCCCGCAATCGCTGCACTGTAATTGAATATCTCCGGCCATGGGTCTCCTCGTCAGAATTGTACAGCGCAATGCCCCGTTTGCATACAAATAATCTTTTGAAAAGAAAAAACTTGTTCAAACTAGGTGAATAGGGCGATGGCCAAGGTCTGTCGAAGGCCGGTTTGGGGCCGAATCCAGGCGGCGCGATCCTGTAATCTGGAGATATGGAACGGATTTGCAGCCATTGCCACGCAGTGCTGGCGGAAGAGACCATCGCCGACTGGTGCCCGGCCTGTGGCGGCGCTTTGATCGAGCGCGACGAACTCGCTGTCGATGAAATTCCAACGTTGGCCGCACCGCAGGTGCTGGACCATCGCGGCATCGTACTGCCTCGGCGTCACGCACTGGGCGGGATTATTACTCCGCAATAGAAAGCCCGCTGACCAACTGGGCAAAGTGCGCCATAGTCAGAAACAGCCTGGACGGCTGGTCCGGGAAAGGCTGGAATTCATTTTTCATATAAAAGGCAAGGGCGTCCGGCTTGGCATCTACGATGACAGCCCACGACCCAACGATGCGTGACCCATCCAAAGCCATGCGAAGTGCGTTCATCAATACGACATTGCCCAATCCGATTCCTTGCATTCGTTTATCAACCGCCATTCGTCCGAGAAGCGTCGCCGGGATTGCAATGTTTGGAAGTTTGCGGACCGTTTGCGGGGGAAGCTTGGTAGGGTCAACTGAAATGGCAGATAGCGTATAGAACCCATCTACGTTCTTTCCATCGCGCGTAAGAACGTACACTCTGGCAAGATCACGGCTGACGTCTTGCCGCGCCTGCCGCTGAAAATAACCGTCGAGTTCAGGTTGCCCACATTGAAAGCCCGCCTTGTCGTGCAGCGGGTTCAGCGGTTCAAAGCGGAAGCCCGTCAAGCGTGCGCCGGTCATCTCTGGCCTATTGCCTCCAGGTAATGCGCATAAGCTGCCTTCAAATGCGCTCCCGGCTTGCGTGGATTTTCCCAGGAATCGATGACTACTTCAGCATCGGCGACAGTCAGCATCCAAGGTTCAATGGAGGGCGGATTGGTAAAACACGCCCGTTCGGCTGCCCGTTCAATGTCGTCTACTTCGGATAAAGAGACAGGTCTTTGGTCCAGGCTTTCAATCTGTGGGTGAACTGGATGTGTAGCCATCGGAGACTCCTCTCAGCCGTTCCGTTCGCTTTCAGGCGAAGGCGTTGAATTCAGTTTACTCTGAATCGGATGAATCGCTGATTTTTGGTGCCAGCATCAGGCGCTCGTATCCAGCCCAACCACCTCGGCCAAGCGGGCCTGCCGGTCATCAAAGGTCCAGAAGCGCTCCGCCTTCAACTCCAGCGCGCAGGCCACATGCAGCGAATCGAGCGTGCGCACGCCGAGGGTGGGACCGTGCAGTTTGGCGAGGGTTGGGCACCCAAGGTTCGTGGATTCCCACCCTAGCGGCAAAAACAAAAACGCCGCGAGGGTGGGGCACCCAACGATTTTTACTTCCCCACGAGACAGACGATTCCTACGCCTTTAGCGCCTGTTCAACAGCCACCGCAACCGCGACCGATGCGCCGACCATGGGGTTGTTGCCCATGCCGATCAGGCCCATCATCTCGACGTGCGCGGGCACGCTGGACGAGCCGGCAAACTGCGCGTCGGAGTGCATACGGCCCATGGTGTCGGTCATGCCATAGCTGGCCGGACCCGCACCCATGTTGTCGGGATGCAACGTACGGCCCGTGCCGCCGCCGGAAGCCACCGAGAAAAACTTCTTCCCGTCGAGCAGCCGCTCCTTCTTGTAGACACCCATCACTGGATGCTGGAAGCGCGTGGGGTTGGTCGAGTTGCCGGTAATGGCCACGTCGACCGTTTCCAGGTGCATGATGGCCACGCCCTCGCGCACATCGTCCGCGCCGTAGCAACGGACAGCCGCGCGTTCGCCTTTGGAGTAGGCCTTCTCACGGACGACCTTCAGCTTGCCGGTGGCGTAGTCGAAGTCGGTCTGGACATAAGTAAATCCATTGACGCGCGAGATGATCTGCGCGGCGTCTTTGCCCAAGCCGTTCAGAATCACGCGCAGCTTGGTTTTGCGCGCGTTGTTCGCCGAGCGGGCCAGACCAATCGCGCCCTCCGCAGCAGCAAACGACTCATGCCCCGCGCAGAAAGCGAAGCAGCCGGTCTCTTCGCGCAGCAGCATGGCGGCCAGGTTGCCGTGTCCGATGCCCACCTTGCGGTCGTCGGCGACAGAACCGGGAATGCAAAAGGCTTGCAAGCCCAGACCCAGCGTCTCGGCAACCTCAGCGGCCACCGTCTGGTTCTTCTTGATGGCCACAGCCGCGCCGATCAGGTAGGCCCAGCCCGCATTTTCAAACGCAATGTTCTGGATGGACTTGACGATCTTGCGGACGTCCACGTTCTTGGCAAGGCAAATCTTCTCCGCTTCTTCCAGCGAGGCAATCCCATTCGCGGCAAGAAAGGAGTCGATCTGCGCAATTCTTCTTTCGTATCCTTCAAATAAAGCCATTTTCGTCTCCTATTCCTTGCGCGGGTTGATGGTTTTCACAGCGTCGGCAAAGCGGCCATACGTGCCGGTTGCCTTGGTCAGCGCGGTCTGCGCGTCCACGCCCTTACTGATCGCATCCATCATCGGTCCAAGGCGGACAAACTTGTAGCCGATGATCTCGTTGTCCTCATCAAGCGCGAGTTCGGTCACGTAGCCCTCGGCCAGTTGCAGGTAGCGCGCACCCTTTTCGCTGGTGCCGTACATCGTTCCCGTCACGCTGCACAGACCCTTGCCCAGATCCTCAAGGCCAGCGCCGATAGGCAGGCCGTCTTCGCTGAAGGCAGTCTGCGTACGCCCATAGACGATCTGCAAAAACAGCTCGCGCATCGCCACATTAATGGCGTCGCAAACCAAATCGGTGTTAAGAGCTTCGAGGATTGTCTTGCCGGGCAGGATTTCAGCGGCCATGGCGGCCGAGTGCGTCATTCCGGTGCAGCCGATGGTCTCCACCAGCGCCTCTTCGATGATGCCTTTCTTCACATTCAGGGTGAGTTTACAAGCGCCCTGTTGCGGAGCGCACCAGCCCACGCCGTGAGTCAGGCCGGAGATGTCGGTCACTTCTTTGGCCTTGGTCCAGCGGCCTTCTTGCGGAATAGGCGCGGGGCCATGATTTGGCCCTTTGGCTACCACGCACATCTGTTCAATTTCATGGGTATGCATCTGGAGTTTCGCTCCTTTGGTCACTCTCTTGAGTTGTGTTAAGTACTTGCGTTTCATCCTGCTCCAGGACGTACAGGAACAGGAACGATTGGACAAATCGGTTTAATTATAGAGTTGGGCGTGCACGGCAGGATGTGACCGCCGTCGCAGATGATTGGTCGGTCACAAACGGAGTTCCGCAGGAATCCCAAGTCTTGGAAGCACGACCTGTCCTCCCGCAAAAAAACGGCGTCTGGACAATCGCAAACCGTAGCGATATAGTTCATACATGATAAAGTCATTCCGCCATGCTGGATTGGAGAGATTCTACAAAACCGGCAGCAAGGCCGGAATTCAGTCGCATCATGCCATTAAGCTGGAGGAGCAGCTAACCGCCCTCAACCGCGCAAAGAGCGCGGACGACTTGGCTAAACCTGCGTCGTGGAGATTGCATGGACTGCAAGGCAAAGAGAAACACTGGTCAATCTGGGTCAATGGAAACTGGCGCTTGACCTTCACCTTCGACGGCGAGGACGCAATCCTCGTGGACTATCGGGATTACCACTGAGAGGACATTATGCCCACTGAAATGTACAATCCGGCGCATCCTGGCCGCGTCCTGCGCGCCTACCTGGAAGGCATGAATATCACGCACGTGGCAAAGCATATCGGTGTGTCGCGCGTAACGCTTTCCAAGGTGCTCAATTGCCGCGGTGGCGTCTCGGCTGAGATGTCGCTCAGGCTCTCCGCCGCGCTAGGGACGCATCCTAGTTTTTGGTTTGAAATGCAGACCGATTACGATTTTGCTCAGGCGAGACGAAAGAAGATTCCGAAGATAACTCTTTTTAGCAAAGCCGCATAGGGGATGGGAAGCAATGGAAGAGCGGGTGAGCTTGGTCTTCGTGACATCTCACCCTTGCTCAAAAACATAAACGCGCCCAGGATGGGGCGACCAGTAAGGTAAGCCCCCTGCCGGTCGCCGACTGACCGTTTTTTTACTTCCACAACAATAGGACAATGGAAAACATTACGGTAATAGGTGGATTGTGATACTCATAGGGAATCGCAATTGTATGGACGGAGATATGCCTGAAAGAACGGATGAAAACAATAAGGGGGCAATTGGCGCAGCTGGGCCAATTGCTCCGCAACGCGTGTATATTTACACCGATTCCAGGCCTCCGGAGCCGGATGCCAACGGCCCTGGATTAGTGATCTGCTCGCAGGTGCAGGCATTTCTCGATCTAGGCTGCGAGGTGGAATTTGTTTTTATCTGGAGGTGGGATAAGCTTCCCTCCTCTCCGGGGTATTTTCGAGAGATCAAATGCACGGTTGTCAATGCACAGGGCGTGCGTGCCCCTCGTTATGCGCGTTTGGCATACTTAGCCAAAATGCCGCGCGAATTGGCTTGGTGGCAACTTTATCCAGCGCGAGAGATTATCTTGCGCGAAGCCAAAGCAAGATATCGAATCGATCCCAAAGCGATACACGTCTTTCATTATTTGCATACCGCAAATGTGATTCCTAGCCTGCCCATGGCGCGGACGATCTGGACCTGCCATGATATTGAATCCGAGTATCAAGCAGGAACTTTCAGGATCGATCAAGAAATTCAGAAGAGGCAACCCTATAGCTGGGAGACAAGGAAGCTGAGACGGATGGCGGAATTGGAGCGCAAGGTCGCCCGCTCCAGCGGTCTTGTCCTATGCGTGGCATCGGACGAGGCAAAGCGGATTGCCGAGGAATGGTCTGCGCCCCATGCCGCCTATCTGCCATTCAGCATTATGCACGGAGAAAAACCGGTAACGGACAGACAACGTGGTGCAGATGGTGTGCTACGTCTTCTGCACATCGGTGGCTTGGTCCACCTTGCAACCTATTCCTCTTTGGAGTTTCTTTTCACAAAAGTGTTTCCATTGCTTGACGCAGATACACTCTCGCGACTGAGTCTGGAAGTCGTGGGTAAGTGGGAAGCCGGGGAGATACAAGCCGAGGCAATCATGGAAATGGCCAAGCCTTATCCTATGGTGCATTTTTCCGGCTTTGTGGAAGATATCCGATCCGCATACGGCAGAAATGACTTACAGGTTGTAGCCTCGACTCAGGCCACCGGCGTGCGCACACGCGTGATTGAATCCTGGGCCTATGGTATGCCTGTACTCAGCACTACGATGGGGGCTGGCGGAGTTGAGCACGTTGCTCCAGGCAAAAATATTCTTATTGCCGACGATCCTCACGATTATGCGCAAATCCTGAAAGAGTTAATTTATGCTCCAGGACTGCTGAGTAGAATTTCGATTGCAGCCCGGATAACTTACGAGGAAAAATATGGCAGGCAAGCCGTGGCGCTTGCATTGCGGGATTTATTGAATGCGCGCTTCAATTTGCAACTCGGACAGGTGACCCGGTCATAAAATAACCAAGAACTGCTGTGCCCCATTCATCCACCATGAAAAACGCAGATCCTTCGACTGCGCTCAGGACGGATGAGTGGGAGACCACGAACCTCACCCCGCCGTTTTTTCTGATCCCTGACACTCCGCAGGTGACATTTGTTTAGGCGGAGGTCATCTGGCTGAAGATTTCGGTGAGGTTGACATACAAGGCTGTTCCCTTGACTTCCAGGCGCTCGGCCTCGACCCATTCCCGTCCCGAGCACATACGACCGGTCCGCGTCTTGGGATCGATGATCCAGACCGTCTCCACGCCCATTTCGCGGTAGTCCAGAGCGCGTTCCTGTGTGTCGGAGTAGCTGTCGTCGGGAGAGAGAATTTCGATCACCAGCAGCGGTGGATCCGTCAGCACATCCGGCTGGGTTCCGGCTGTCAGCACGACAAGATCCGGCACGCGAACCCGTTTCTCCGAGACGCGAACCCGTTGTTCCGTACTGCCGGTGATGCCCCACTGCTTCTCGTGCGTGCCAAACCAAAGCGCCAGCAGCCACTGCAACCGCGCATGCTCCCACTTGCCCACGTTGCGCTCCCTGATCTCTCCATCCACGTACTCGCGATCCGGCCGGTAGCTGATGCCGAGGTATTCTTCGAGCGGAATGAGTGAAATCGTCGCCATATTCTCAACGGTAGCACAACTTCCATTGAGCCGGGGTTGGATTCTCTCCGGCCTTGCCGCCTGCTCTACCAGCTATGCAGCCACTCTTCGTCGTGGCCAATGCGGACCGGCGTGCGGAAGAGTTCGCTGAGGCGCTCTTCAGTGAGCAGCTCTTCACGCGGCCCGTCGGCGACAATGCGGCCGTCGCGCATCAGAATCACACGCTTGATCTCTGGCAGAATATCGCCCAGACAATGCGTTACCAGCACGAGTCCGGTGCCTTCCTGCGCCAGCCTGCGCAGCGATTCACGCAACTCACGTTGAGCGGCCAAGTCGAGGGCGTTGGAAGGCTCGTCCAATAACAATTGCCGGGGGCGATGGACGAGCGCGCGGGCAATCATTACGCGCCGCTTTTCGCCAGCCGACATCTCGCCCACGCGCCGCTCGGCCAAGTGTAGCGCCTCCATGCGCTGGAGCGCCTCGACGGCCCGCGCGCGCATCTCCTCGGTGATGTGCAGGTTGGGCCAGAGCGTGGATGCCGAGAAAAAGCCAGCGATGACCGCATCGAGGCCGGTGGTGGAGGCCGTCCGCTCACCCGGCAGTTCGCCCAGCAGCCCGGCGGCCACCACGCCAAAGTGGCGGCGCAGCTCGGTCAAATCCCAGCGTTCGCGGCCAAAGATGCGCGCCTGCATTCCCGGCTTCACGATGGGGTAAAGCTGGCAGCTCAGCGTGAGGATCAGCGTGGATTTTCCGCAGCCGTTGGGGCCGAGGATGGCCACGTGCTCACCAGCGCGGATGCTCAGGTTGACGTCATGCAGCACGATGCGGTCGCCGCGCGCCACATTAACCCGGCGCAACTCCAGAAACCCGACATCCGATCCCTCGGCCGCGGATGGAGGATTATTTTGCTCGGAATAGCTCACAGCATTCAGCATATCTGAAGGATCAGGACAGCAAGTGTGCCGGGCCTTCGTCAGCAGCGTATTCTACTGAGCAGAGTGATGGCAGACTGAAAAAGGCGAGCGGCGAAAGAACTGTTGCAACCGCACAACTCTTTCGGAAAGGAAAATGCGATGATGCTATTGAGAATGCGAATCAAGACTGGCTTGGTATGGCTGGCGTTGGCCTGCGGCATAAACGGCGTGAGAGGGATGGCGCAGCCAGGACCTCTTCCCACTGCTGCGCGGCAGAGTTCCTTGCCTGCGAAGCAACTAAAAGGCGAATTGGTCAATGCAGCCTTAAATGACGATCTGGCTCGCGTGAAGGCGCTCATTGTCGCCGGTGCAGATGTGAATGCGCCCGGAGGCCTAAGAAACACGTGGAAGAGCAATACGGCGCTGCAGATGGCTTCGCGCAACGGCAATCTGCAGATGGTCGAGGCTCTGCTGGAAGCCGGTGCCGATGTGAATGGCCCATCCGAGCAGTGCCACACGGCGCTGATGGAGTCGGCGGAAAGAAATTTTCTGCCGGTGGTGCAGGCATTGCTGGATGCAGGTGCCCATGTGGATGCAAGGCAGGAGGATGGTTCGACCGCGCTGATGCTGGCGTCGGAATATGGCCGCGAGGAGACGATGAGTCTCTTGCTGGCCGCCGACGCCAAGGTGGATGCAAAGCGGGACGATGGCCGCACAGCCTTGATGATGGCATCACAAGCAAAGCACTTGAAGGTGGTCGAAGCGCTGATTGCCGCCAAGGCCGACGTGAACGCCAGGGATAACCTTGGCAATACAGCCCTGGACTTTGCGTCGGGAATCAGCAGGATGCTGCCGACAGAAGAACTCGACACTTTCGCGGAGGAGGAGAACAGATCGTTGCCAGTGGTGCAGACGTTACTTGAGGCCAAGGCCGATGTAAATACAGCCGATTCCTTTGGCAATACGCCGCTGATCATGGCTTCGGCATTCGGCTTCCAGAAGTTGGTCCCGGTGCTGCTGGCAGCGGGCGCCAATATTAAAGCCAAAACGCAAATCGACAACACTGCTTTGACCATGGCTGCGCGCAATGGCCATCCGCAGGTGGTGCAGGCATTGCTTGCGGCGGGGGCCGATGCAAATGTGCAAGAGATGGGCGGCGCAACTGCGTTGATTCTGGCCTCGGATAATGGGAATCTGGAGATCGTTCAGGCGCTGATTGCCGCCAAGGCCGATCTGAATCTTCGCCAGCAGAGCGGCGAAACGGCGCTGATGCTGGCCTGGCGGAAGTATTACACGGAGATCGTAACCGCACTGCTCAATGCGGGCGCAGAGAGAAACGGTTATGAGGGCGATTTCAAAGCTCTGCCGTTGAACGAGGCACCGCCAGTTGCAATAGTCCAACCGTAAGCTGAGCCTTTGGGTCTTGGTCGCAGGGTGTGAGGATATACCGCCGAAGTAGAATGGCATGCCTCTGGTGCGCGATAATCAAGGCAGTCAAATTTTTGTCTTGGATGCACAGGTTCCCTCGATGAGTGATGCTTCATCTCTACTGATTCCCGAAGGCTTCCGCTTCGGCGCCGCCAAGGCCGGACTGAAGGCCAGTGGCCGCACCGACTTTGCGCTGATTCTGGCCGACGCGCCAGCCAGCGCCGCGGCCGCCTTCACCGCCAACCGCGTCACCGCCGCGCCGCTGATCGTGGACAAAACGCACCTTCAGATGACAGGCGGCAAGGTGCGCGCCGTGGCCATCAACGCGGGCAACGCCAACTGCGCTGCTGGTGAGGCTGGAATGGAAGCCGCGCGGAAAACCTGCTACGCCATTGCCGAGCAGTTTGGCTGCCAGCCGCAGGAGGTCTTTCCCTCTTCGACCGGCGTCATTGGCGTTCCTCTGCCTGCGGAAAAGATTGTCGCCATTCTTCCCACACTGGCCGCCGATCTGGGTGCGGAGTTCGACCACTTTCTGCTGGCGGCGCAGGCGATCATGACCACCGACACGGTCGAAAAGACCGCTTTTGCGCGGCTGGAGATTGAGGGCTGTGAGGTGCGCATCGCCGCCTTTTGCAAGGGCGCGGGGATGATTCATCCGCAGCTTGTGCCGCACGCCACGATGCTGGTCTACATTCTGACCGACGCGGCGGTTGAGCCAGCGGTGCTGGACGGCTACCTGCGCCCGTCCATCGAGATCAGCTTCAACCGCATTTCGGTGGACGGCGACACTTCGACCAACGACACGGTTCTGCTGCTGGCTTCCGGCGCGAGCGGAGCGGTTGTGGGCGCGGGCAACACGGCCTTCGGCGCGGCGCTGACGCAGATCTGCACCTCGCTGGCGCAGCAGGTGGTGGGCGACGGCGAGGGCATCTCGCACGTTGTCGAGTTGCACATTGAAGGCGCGGCGACGGACGCCGATGCGCTCAAGGTGGCCAAGGCAATTGCCCATTCTCCGCTGGTGAAGACGGCCTGGTCGGGCGGCGATCCAAACTGGGGACGGCTGGCAGCCGCGCTGGGCTACTCCGGCGCGGAGATCGATCCTGAGCGCTTCGAGATTCGCTTTGGCGAGTTGGCCATCTGCCGCGACGGCGGGCGGGCGGCCGAGTTCGACGAGAAGGCCGCGCACGATTACATTGCGCAGCGCGAGTTCGACCTCACCATCGACCTGCATGTGGGCGCTGGCTCGTGCATCTTCTGGACCACCGACCTGACGCATGATTATGTCAGCATCAACGCGGATTATTCGACGTAGAGTCTCTGGCTGAAAGAAAAGGTAGCGCTGGCCTCCTGGCCGGCTGTTGCGTGGACCTCCCGGTCCACGCCGCGCTCCTCATGAACAAAACTGGTTGAGTTTCGTGGTTTCCCACTCATTCCGTGATGAAAACGCAGATCGTTCGACTGCGCTCAGGACGGAATGAATGGGACACAGAGATGGGGCACCCCACCATCTGCTTACGCCACAACCCCCACCGCAATCTCCACCTCTGCCAGTTGATCGTCAGCGCGCGCCTTCAGCAGCGGCAGCGCCACGGCCAGCACATCCTCGATGTGGCTGGCGTAATGGATCGTCACACCCTCGATCAGATCCGGCGTCAGATCTTCTTCCACATCCTGGCGGTTTTCCGCTGGCAGAATAATGGTCTCCACACCCGCCCGGCGCGCGGCCAGGAACTTCTCCTTGATGCCGCCCACCGGCAGCACATTGCCGCTGAGCGTAATCTCGCCGGTCATCGCGGTCAGCGGCAGCACCGGCGTATCGGTCAGCAACGAAACCAGCACCACAGCCATCGTCACGCCAGCCGAGGGACCGTCCTTGGGAATCGCTCCCGCCGGCACGTGAATGTGCAAGTCGAGTTCCTTGGTGAAGTCCTCTGCCAGACCCAGGCTGGCGGCATTCGAACGCACCCAGGTCAGAGCGGCCTGCATCGACTCCTGCATGACCTGGCCAATCTGGCCGGTCATGGCAAAGTTGCCTTTGCCCTTCATCTTGTTGGCCTCGATGAAGAGAATGTCACCGCCCGCCGGAGTCCAAGCCAGCCCCACGGCCACGCCGGGACGCTTGACGCGCTCGGTAATCTCCGTGTCCACGCGCACCAGGATGCCGCCCAGGAACTCCTTGACCACCTCGCGCGTGACAATAAGTTTGTCGGTCTTACCCTCGACCACGCGCCGCGCCTCTTTGCGGCATATGGTGCCGATGGTCTGCTCCAGCTTGCGCACGCCAGCCTCGCGCGTGTAGTGGCGGATAATGTGCCGCAGCGCATCTTCAGGAAACTCGATCTGCTCCGGCGTAATGCCGTTCTCCTTGATCTGCCGAGGAATCAGATAGCGGATGGCGATGTGCTTCTTCTCCTCTTCGCTGTAGCCCTGCAGGGAGATCAACTCCATGCGGTCCAGCAACGGCGGAGGAACCGTATCCAGTTGGTTCGCCGTGCAAATAAAGAGAGTCTTCGAGAGATCAAAAGGCACGTCCAGATAGTGGTCGCGGAAGGTGTTGTTCTGCTCCGGGTCCAGCGTCTCCAGAAGAGCCGACGCGGGATCGCCGCGGAAATCACGGCCCAGCTTGTCGATTTCGTCCAGCATAATCACCGGGTCGCGCGTCTCCGCACGCCGGATGCTCTGGATGATCTGCCCCGGCAACGCGCCGATGTAGGTGCGCCGATGGCCGCGAATCTCCGCCTCGTCGTGCATTCCGCCCAGCGAGATGCGCTGGAATTTGCGTCCCAAGGCACGGGCAATCGAACGGCCCAGGCTGGTTTTGCCCACGCCCGGAGGCCCGACAAAGCACAGGATCGGTCCCTTCATGTCCGGTTTCAGTTCCAGAACACTCAGGTAATCCAGAATGCGGTCCTTCACCTTTTTCAGCTCGTAGTGATCCTCGTCCAGAATCTCCTTGGCCTTGTTGATGTCCACCTTGGTGCCGGAACTCTTCGACCACGGCAGAATCGCCAGCCAGTCAATGTAATTGCGCGTAAGGGAGTAGTCGGCGGCCATCGGAGACATGCGCGACAGGCGCGTCAGCTCCTTCAATGCTTCCTTCTTCACCTCGTCCGGCATTCCGGCGGCTTCAATCTTCTGGCGCAGATCGTCGATCTCGCGCTGGCCCTCGTCCTGCTCGCCCAGCTCCTTCTGGATCGCCTTCAACTGCTCACGCAGATAGTAGTCGCGCTGCGACTGCTGCACCTGATCCTGCACCTCGGTCTGAATCTTGGTGCGCAACTGCTGCACTTCGATCTCCTTGGCCAGATGCTGGTTCAGCAGTTGCAGCCGTGCGCTCACCCCCGGCGTCTCCAGCAATTGCTGCTTGTCGTCGGTGGTCAGGAAGGGCAGCGATGAGGCGACAAAATCCACCAGCCGACTCGGCTCCTCGATATTGGCGGCAATCGTCCGCAGCTCGTCGGAGAGCGTCTGCGATTCGCTGACAATCTGCTGGAATTGCCCGATCACATTGCGCACCAGCGCTTCCGCGCCTGGGGTCGTCACCGGCTCGGTCTCCTCCAGAGCCTCAATCTCGGCGATCATAAAGGGTTCGGTCTGCACATACCGCACCAACCGCACCCGCTCCACGCCTTCGGTGAAGACAAAGCGGCTCTGGTTAGGCATACGCACAATCTTGTGCACCGTGGCCAGCGTTCCCACCGCGTGCAGATCGGCAGGCTTGGGCGAATCCAGCCGCGGGTCCAGTTGCGCCGTGACCACAATCGCCCGCTCTTCGCCCAGCGACTCGATCAATTGAATGGAACTCTCCCGACCAACGGTCAGGGGTAGAACAGCGTGGGGAAAGAGAACCGTATCCCGAACCGGCAGGACGGCAATCCGGCGCACACTGGGCGCGTCCTGTGCGGAAGGGGCTTTGGAAGAGATCGGGATGGAAGGCTGGTTCGACATTGAGTGTCCTCGTATCAACTTTTCTTCGTTAGACTACGCAATCATCCTAAAAGTTGCAAATTATCATTCCTCTTCCGAAAATCTCCCTCCACGCGCTTTCTACCAGACCCATGATCTACGGTCAAGCGTATCGCAAAGTTCCACGCTCTGCCTCGGTACATCTGCCCGATTCGGGAAGATACCATATCGATCCGGCAATGAAAAGTGCTCCATCCATTCCCGCGTCTTTTGCGGGAAACAGTGGGCAGCAACGATCCTCTCTTCTTTCCGGATCAAGGCCAAATCTCCCCAACCGCTTGAACCGACAAGCCCAGCCCAGATGCTTTGCACGTCATTCATGCCCCAGCCGCCGCCGGGTAGCTCGAAGAGTGTATCGGCCAAAACAGATGGAGTGTGAGCGAGATACGCCCGATCGAAGAGGGGAATCCGTCGGCTTTGAAAACCCGCGTACTCAAAATTCGCCAACGATGGAAGGAACCGCAATCCCCCCAGCCAAATTCATCCTTCAGCCGAACAGGTTATCCTGAAAAGAGAGTTTTGATCCCCATTTGAGGTGCAATCTACGTGGCAACCACCAAGCGTCCTGTTGTTCTGACCATCCTAGACGGATGGGGCTATCGTCCGGAAACCGCCAATAACGCCATTGCGCTGGCCAGAAAGCCCACCTACGACCTGCTGTTGCGCGAGTATCCCAACACGCTCATCCAGGCCTCGGAGCATTTTGTCGGCCTGCCGGACGGGCAGATGGGCAACAGCGAGGTCGGCCACCTGAACATCGGCGCGGGGCGCATCGTGCAGATGGACATCACGCGCATTGACCTGATGGTGCTCCAAAACACGCTCAAGGATAATCCGCGCATTCAGGCATCCTTTGAGCACGCCCGCCAGCATGGCCGCGCGCTGCATCTGATCGGCTTGGTCTCGGACGGTGGCGTTCACAGCCACGAGGAGCATCTTTATGCGCTGGTCCGCGCCGCCCGCGAGGCTGGCCTGACCCGCGTCTTCATTCACGCCTTTCTGGATGGTCGCGACACCCCGCCCAACTCCGGACTCGATTACATCGCCAAGCTCGAGCAAAAGCTGCGAGAGATCGGCGTGGGCAAGATCGCGTCGGTGAGCGGGCGCTACTATGCGATGGACCGCGACAAACGCTGGGAGCGCCAGCGCAAGGCCTTCGACGGAATGGTCATCGGCAAAGGCGAGTGTTCGACGGCCACCGACGCCGTCACCGCCATCCGCGACAGCTACAACTCCGGCGTGCAGGATGAGTTTGTTATTCCCATCACCATTGTCGATGAGCACAACCAGCCGCTGGGCCTGATCCGCGACGAAGATGCGGTGCTCAACTTCAACTTCCGCGCCGACCGCGCCCGCCAGGTCACCCGCGTTCTCACTCGCGAGAGCAACCTCAACGCCGAGGGTGGCCGCAACCTGGACGCCTGGGAGGCCCTCGACCAGACCATTCCCCGCTCCGAGTTGCCGAAGAATCTGCATTACACCTGCATGACGCAGTACGACGAAAAGTTCCAGCTACCCATTATCAGCCCGCCGCAATCGATGGCGCACATCTTGGGCAATCAAATGGCCCAAGCCAACCTGCGCAACCTGCGCACCGCCGAGACGGAAAAGTTCGCCCACGTGACCTTCTTCTTCAACGGCGGCGTCGAGAAGCCCTTCGGCGGCGAAGAGCGCGTTCTCACGCCATCGCCCAAAGTTGCGACGTACGACCTGATGCCGGAGATGAGTTCGGTCAAGGTCGGCGACTCGATTGAAAAGGCCATCCTCGACACCAGCTTTGACGTCGTCATCTCCAACTTCGCCAATCCCGATATGGTCGGCCACACCGGCATTCTGCCCGCCGCCATCCTGGCCGTCGAAGCCGTGGACCGTCAGCTTGCCCGCGTCTACGAGGCGGTCAAGCAGCGCAACGCCATCTGGATCGTCACCGCTGATCACGGCAACTGCGAGACCATGGTGGACCCCATCACCGGTGAGCCGCACACCGCGCACACCACCAACCCTGTACCGCTGATCTACGTCGCCGAGGAGGCCAAGAACTTCCGCCTGCGCCCCGACGGCAGCCTGCGCGACATCTCCCCGACGATTCTCCAACTGCTCAACCTCGGCCTGCCCAAAGAGATGAGCGGCGCTGATCTCCGCCTGCCGCTGGCCAAGTAACTTTGGCATAACTCAAGCAACAACGGCGAAGCCATGGTGGCTTCGCCGTTTTCATGCAATCTTTGCGCAATGCAATTTTAGCGCAATGAGTTTGGACCGATCCGCAAATTGCAAAATTTGTAGCGCCGACCTCCCGGTCGGCTGTAATGTGGGCCTCCTGGCCCACGTTTACTCATTCGATAGAATATCTTCGAACCCACTGTCACCGCTCTGCTACCGCTTCTGATCGGATGCAGTTGCGTCGGGCAAGTCCGTGACGCGGACGTTGGCCGGTACTTTGAAGAGCGTAGCGTCCGGCTCAGTGCGGTCGATGTTACTCAATTCGGTGGTCACTGTTCCGGTGCGCGGATCGCTGCTGACTTGGCGGACGGTGGTCTTCAAATCTGCCGAGGTCCAAGTCTCCGAGACAACGGTGAAGTCGCGGTCGTTATCGACGGTTCCGGCGGGGATGACCTGCGTAGTGCGCGTGCCGGTGGCCAGGACGCCGCCGACAGACTGCTCCGAGAGGCTCTCGGTTTGCAGGTTGGCGGAGCTTTGCGCGGAGGCGAGCGATGCGGTCTGGAGGCGCTGGCGCGGCACGCTCGTACTGGTTGTCGACGTGGCGGCGAGGCTGCTCAGGAAGCTATTGAGCTGCGATTCGGGAAGATGCGTGACCGAGGCAAAGGTGGCCGATGGATTGCCGGAGATCCATGTGACGGACTTGCCGTCGTTGGGGTTCCAGAGCGTGACGACGCGGCCCCGCGATGCGCCACTGGCGTCGGGCTTGAGGGCGCTCTCGGCGCGCAGGCGACCCTCGGAGTCGCGTGTGAGTTGCACTTCGACGGTGCTCTTGATGACCGTGCCATCAGAGAGATTCTGCTCACGCGTGGTGGTCTCAGTGGCGGAAAACGGAAGGCTCTTCACCGCGCCCCAGTTGGCCGCGCGGGGCATCACGGCGGAGATCACGGCGTGAATGGCGGGGTCGGGCGCGCTGGCCGTGGTGGACGCGGGCTGGCTAGCGAGAACGGCTTGTCTCTGGGCGCTCGCCAGGGGCGCGAGAGCGAGGATTAAAAAGATAACTTTGATTCTGTGCATCGATTGCTCCTGATGAACAATGCCGACTGAGGATCATGGTATCCCACCCTGGCCGCAAAAACAAAAACGCAGCGAGGATGGGGCACCCAGACTGAAATGACGCTCCGAGCCAGGCCGACGCTCACGCCCTCGGCCAGAAGTGCACCTCGGAGCTTTCGCGCAGCCGCTCTGCCGCACCTTCCGGCGTAATGTCGCGCTGCGGCATGGCCAGCATCTCAAAGCCAACCATGAACTTGCGCACCGTGGCCGAGCGCAGCAGCGGCGGATAGAAATGCGCGTGGAAGTGACCCTCCGGATGCGCCTCCCCGTCCGTGGGCGACTGGTGAAAGCCCATGGTGTACGGGAAGCTGGTCTCGAAGAGGTTGTCGTAGCGCGTGGTCAGGCGCTTGAGGGCGTCGGCCAGCGCGTCGCGTTCGTCGCCAGTCAGCTCCGGCATCGCGCCCAGATGGCGGCGACTGAGCAGCAGCGTCTCAAACGGCCAAGTCGCCCACCAGGGAACCAGCGCCGTAAAGTGCTCGTTCTGAAAAATGATGCGCTCGTTGGCGGCTTCCTCGGCGGCCAGATAGTCGCACAGCAGGCAATGCCCGGTGCGGGCCAGGTGCTGGCGCTGGGCGGCGATCTCGGCAGCGGGTTCGTCGGGGACAAAGCTGGTGGACCAGATCTGGCAATGCGGGTGCGGGTTGCTGGCACCCATCATCGCGCCGCGGTTCTCAAAGACCTGCACGTACTTGATCCAATCGAGCGCGGCCAGTTCGCCGTACTCTTGCGTCCAGGCGTCCACCACGTTGCGAATCTCCGGCTGGGTCATCCGCGCCAGCGTCAGCGAGTGGTCGGGATGAAAGCAGATCACCTTGCAGAGACCGCGCGCCGGCTCAGCCAGCAGCAGCGGCGAGGCCAGCGCATTGTCCGGCGAAGGCGAATCCGGCAGCAGGGCCGAATAGTCGTTAGTAAAAGAGAAGATGCCCTCATACGCCGGATTGACGGCTCCTCCGGCGCGCTGATTGCCGGGGCAGAGGTAGCACTGCGGATCATAGGGCACAGCGGCAGGCGCGGCCTTCTGGCCGGTCTCGCCCTGCCAGGGGCGCTGCGTGCGGTGCGGAGAAACCAAAACCCAGGATTGACGCAGAGGATTCCACCGCCGATGCGGAAACTGCCAGTTCTTGTCCATATTTGCTTTCAAGGTCATACTCCCCGCAGCTATTTTAATTTGTAGCCCCTCACTGGCTTTCGCCAGCCACAAACCTCAACAAACCTCTTCATCACACCACGAACATTGGGTGCCCCAGGTCTCGATTTTGAGACTCTGGGAAGGTGACAATTCAAACGGTCAAGGTACTAGCCGTGCGAATCCATCTCCGCAGCCAGAAGCCGGGGCAGCATCCGCTTGGCGCGGGAGCGCATGGCGCAGGTGCCCTCGCGGCGACAGCGATCCAGCAGCGGCACAGCCTCTTCCAGCAACTCCGGCTCGGCGGCGGCCAGAATCGCAATCGCCTCCAACGCGATGGCGCGCAATGCGTTACGCGGATCTTCCACCAGGGCGCGGACGTAGAGCGCCAGACTCATGCGCTGCGCGTGCGTCCCAGCGTTCAGCGCCGCAGCCAGCGTCACGTAGCCGCGTGCCTGCCATTGCTCATCCGGCAGCTCGGCCAGCAGATCGATCAGCACAGGGGCGTAGGCGCGCAAGATGCCCGGCTCACGGGCGCTGATGCGGCGGGCTAGGTCGGCGGCGCAGCGGCGCACGTAAGGATCATCCGTAAGCAGCACGCGCATCAAGTCACGAATCGCAGCCTTGCGTGGCGGTGGATGCCCAAGAAACTCCCGCGTAGCCGCCACGGCATCGGCATTCGTCCATCCGCGTGGAATGTGCATTGGTCCCTCCTGCTAGCCTGGGAAAATATGAGCGAATGCGCCTCAAGCCTGGACCCCAGGCGACGATAGTTCTACCATAGACGCTACAGTCGAATGTGCGCGCCGGAGAGAGATAAAAATGTTATCGGCAGTGGCAATTGTCAAGCAGCAGGATGGGGAGACGCGGGCGTGGCATCAGGCGGCGGAGAAGCCACTGACTCCGGCGGCGGCGGCGGCGGCGGAGACAGAGGCCGATTGGCTGCGCCTCGTCAGCGGTCAGCATCAGGCCAACTTCGCGTTGTGGCACATCGAGGACGAGGCGCGGGTTCCGGGGGCGAGCGACGCGGAGTTGGCGGCGGTGAAGCGCCGCGTGGACCCAACCAACCAGCGGCGCAACGATCTGGCCGAGGGGTTGGACCGAGCACTGCTCGGCTGGCTGGAGCCGCAGGGGCTGCCCAACACGGCGGCGGCGCTGCACTCCGAGACGCCGGGGCTGATGATCGACCGGCTCTCGATTCTGGCGCTGAAGATTTTTCACACGCGCGAAGAGGCCGAGCGGGCCGACGCGCCGACGGGCCACGCCGAGCGCAACCGGGCGCGGCTGGCGATTCTGGAAGAGCAGCGCGGAGATCTGGCCGCCTGTCTGGATGCCTTGTGGCGCGAAATCCTCGCGGGGACGCGGCGATTCAAGCTCTATCGCCAGTTGAAAATGTATAATGACCCATCGCTGAACCCGGCGGTTTATGGCCGTTCCAGAGCTGCCAAATAGGCGGAAGGCGACCGGCAAATTAGGTTCACTTGGAGAGAAGCCTTGACGAGGGGCGGTGTTGTGCGTATAAAGTGTGCCTAAGCACCGCAATGCTCGGAGGCGGCTTTCTACCGGTTCCTGAACCGTGTGAGCCGTTCCCGAAGGCAGTAGATTTCTGGTAAATTGACGAGGCAAGAGGCCCAAACAGTGGCGTACGACCGCAAGAAAGAACCGACTCCGCCCAGCAAGAGCGGCGGTCCCTCCGGCACAGGCTCGGGGGCTGCCTTGCAGCACTATCAATCCGCCGTGCAGCTCTTGCAGCAGGGCAAGTTCGAGAAGGCTCTGGCTGCCTTCGAGAAGCTGGTGGCCACCGTGCCGCCCGAGCTCCGGGAGCGCTGCAAGATGTACATCGCCACCTGCCAGCGGCAGATGGACAAGCACGGCCTGACATTTCTGACGCCCGAGGAGCACTACGATTACGCCGTCTCGCAGTTGAACACCGGCTACTACGAGGATGCGCGGGAGCAGTTCAATTTGATTTTGGCCTCTCATCCGAGGGCTGATTTTGCGTTTTATGGGCTGGCGCTGCTGGACGCGATGACCGGGCGCACCCAGGATTGCCTCAGGAATATGGGGCAGGCGATCGCGCTGAATCCCAAGAACCGCCTGCAAGCCCGCGTGGACAACGACTTCCAGAATATGGCGGACGATCCCCGGTTCACCGAGCTGCTCTACCCTGAGGTTCCCTAAAGTTTCCTTGAATTCCGCAAACATCCCGTTGACTGACCCGCAAACGACCGACGGGGCTGCGCTCTTCCGCGCGATGCGCGTGGTGGCCATTGGCGGCGGCACAGGCCTCTCCATGCTGTTGCGTGGACTACGCAGCCATGTGACCCCTCGCAACCCCGCCAGCGGCGAAGCAGGGCTGATTAGCGACCTTGCCGCGGTGGTTACCGTGACCGACGACGGCGGCTCCAGCGGGCGACTGCGCAAGGGCTTCAAGATGCTTCCTCCAGGCGACCTGCGCAATTGCATGGTAGCGCTGAGCGAAGAGGAGGATGTGCTGGCGCGGCTCTTTGCGCACCGCTTCCGCAAAGGCGAGGCGCTTCAGGGGCACAACTTCGGCAATCTTTTTGTCGCCGCGCTGACCGAGATCACCGGCGACTTTGGGCAGGCCATTCAACTGGCGTCGAAGATTCTGGCCACGCGGGGGCGCATCTATCCGGTGACCACGGCCAACGCCACGCTGGTGGCGCGCATGGACGACGGCTCACTGGTGCGCGGCGAAACCAGCATCACCGCCAGCCGCAAGCGCATCGCCGAGCTGATGCTCGATCCGCCGGATGCGGCGCCCTTGCCGGAGACGCTGGAGGCCATCGAGCGCGCCGATCTCATCACGGTGGGGCCAGGATCGCTCTACACCTCGCTGATCTGCAATCTGCTGGTACAGGGAATGCCCTCGGCCCTCGCCACAGCGCGCGGTCTGCGGGTGTACATCTGCAATCTGATGACCCAGGCCAACGAGAGCCTGAACCTGACCGCCTCGCAGCACATTGAGCGGATCTACGAGCACACGCGCGCGCCCATCTTCGACTATGCGCTGGTGAACACGGGGAGCTTTTCGGCGGAGACGCGAGCACGCTATGCGGCGCAGGGAGCCGCGCCCATCGAGGCGGACATTGAGCGCATCGAGGCGCTGGGGGTACGCGTGATTCCCGGCCACTTTGCCAGCGAAGAGAGCGTGGTGCGCCATAACTCAGAGCGGGTGACCAACGCTCTTCTGGCGCTGGGAGCTACGACGCTTGCGGAACGTAATGGCCGGAATGCAGCGCCAGTCTCCTGACCGGCTGTAGTGCGGGCGTCTTCGCCCACGCTTGTCCATGATTCATTACCAAATCATGCAGTTACAGTACTAGCTGCGACGATCCTATTGGGTGCGTTTTCCCTCGGACGGAGCAAGGTTCTGCCCGCCTTGCCGCCGGTCTGAGATGCTCGGCCCGGTGGCGGTGGTAAGCAGTTTGCTCAGGTTGGGCAGCTCTGCGCGCTGCGTCTCCACAAAGTCCACACCCTCGGCAGTGAGGGCAATAGCGGAGTTGTCGCCCCGCGTAATGTACTCCTTTTTCAGAAGATACCAGATGGTGAAATCCAGATAATCGCGGGGAAAGTCCATCAGGCTTTCGATCTCGCCGAGAGAGACCTCCGGTTTTGCAGAGTTGGTGCGGCGGCGCTTGTAAAGCACGGCCAGCACCGCCAGACGCCGGTTCAGCTCCCCATCGATGCTATCCAGAAAGTCCATCGTGTCGGGGATCGGGATGGCCTCGACCGTGGCTTTTTCGCGATCTGCATCGTACTCGGAGCGTCGCCCCGGATCAGACAAAACGTCATAGGCTTGCTTCAGCAACTCGAACTTCTCCGCGTCGCCGGATTCCGGGTTGTCGGGATGAAAGCGGGCGGCCAGAAACTTGTAAATGCGTTGAATGGTGCTGAATTCGGCGTTGGGGCTGATCTGTAGAAACTCGTAATAATCCGGCTGCGTCAAATGAAACTCCCTGGAGAAGATACTTCCCTTTCATTAAGATAGCGCGTCGAACAGGGGAGGTTCATCGAAATCCGGCAATTTGCTTCTTAATGTTCTCCACCGTGCGCTTCAACTGGCCACAAACAGAACAGAGTTCACTTGCCTAACCGGAATCGCGCCAGCAAATCTTCCAGCAACTGGGGCCGATAGCGGAAGTTGGTTGCCTTCAAACGGTCAAAAGACTCGGCGAGGTCGATCAAACCGCTCCGCGCTGCAAAGTCCAGAATGCCCAGCGTTCCGGCAACCTCGAAGCCCTTTCGCAAAGAGACGCGCACACCCTTTCTTTCGTCCATCAGAACCAGATCAGCAAGAAGAAACTCAGCCAACGCGATGGCCGCACGCTCTCCAGCGTCCAGAGAGGCAGTTTCGGGATCGGTGATTACCGGAGCCGTGGCTAGCAACAGCCAGTTCGGCCTAGCAAGCGCCCATGTGCGAAGAGTTCGCGGAGCATTTGGGTGGCAAATCTCGCTGTACACTTCGGCGGGAAGATGAATCTCATGAAAGAGAGCCGGAAGAAGCTCAATCTCTCCTATCAGGTGGAGATAGAGAATGGGGCTGGTATCGGCAACAACAACGCGCTTCACAAGCAGAGCCGGTCCAAGCTGGCTCGCTCGCGGGCCAGGTCTTGCGCGTCATATTCGATCCAAACCTGATGCTGCTTGAGAAAGCCGTCCAGTTCATAGCCGGTCGCGAAGCCCAGCGCTCGGCGCAACTCCGGCTTGGTCAGCCGCCCGCTCTTGTACTCGTCCAAGGCCAGCGCCTCCAGCACGCGGCGAGATGGATCGCCGCCGACAGCATTCATGCTGCGGGCCAGATCGTCCGGGATTTCGACGGTCAGGTTCATATCTTCAACGTAGCGCGGAACGCCAACCGAGTCAAGAAACTCCCAATGGTCAGAGCCCCGATTCCGCTGTGTTTCTAACTCTCCACCGTCCGCTTCAACTGCCCGCAGGCAGCGTAGATGTCACGGCCACGGGGCTTGCGCAGATAGGCGGGAATGCCCGCGCTGATCAGCGCGCTGCGGAAGGCTTCCACGGCTTCCGGCTGCGGCGTGGAGTAAGGGATGTCGGGTCCGGGATTCCAGGCAATCAGGTTGACCTTGGCGGCGAGACCCGAGCGGCGGAGCTGGCGGGCCAGTTCGCGGGCGTGCGTGAGCTGATCTGTAACGCCGCCCAGCAGCACGTACTCGAAGGTGATGCGCTCATGCGAGCGGAGCGGAATCTGCCGCGTGGCGTCGATCACCTCGGCGATGGGCCATTTGCGGTTGATGGGCATGATCTCCGTGCGAATCGTGTCGTTGGGGGCGTTGAGGCTGACGGCGAGTCTTGGGCGCAGCTCCGGCTGCTCGGCGGCAAAGCGCAGAATGCCGGGAACAATGCCGGAGGTGGAGACCGTCATGCGCCGTGGGCTGAGTCCCGCCTCGCGCACCAGCAGGCGGACGGCGGCGATGAAGCTGTCGTAGTTCAGGAATGGTTCGCCCATGCCCATAAAAACCAGGTTCACGCGGTCGCGGCCCACCTCCACAGCGTGACGGTCGAAGACGGCCAGCACTTGCCCGGCGATCTCGCCCGCGGTGAGGTTGCGCTGCAAGCCGAGCTTGGCGGTTAGGCAGAACTGGCAGTTGACGATGCAGCCGATCTGGCTGGAAACACAGATGGTTGCTCGGCGGACTATTTTTTGAGCAGATTGGGGTTTATTGGTTTCCCAGGTCCGAAAATCCGGACCTGGGGCACCCAAGGTTTGTGAGATTTCCCCGTCGCTGTCGTCGCCCACTTCGCCGTCGTCGCCTTCGGGCATCCAAACCGTCTCCACGGTCAGACCATCTTCAAGCTCGACCAGATAGCGCTCGGTTCCATCGTTGGATTGAAAAACCTGCGCAATGGTTGGCCGCCCAACCTGCCAGCCTTCTGCGATGAGCCGCTGGCGCAGCGCCTTGGGCAGCGTGGTGATGGCGTCCAGATCGGCAATGCGCTGGCGATAAAGGGCTTCGGCCAGTTGACGACCACGAAAGGCCGGTTGGCCCGCTTCGAGCATCAGCGCCGAGAGCGCCTCTGCGTCCAAGCCGAAGAGTGTTCGGCCTTCGGCCATCGGGTTGGATGATTCGATCTGGGCAAGCTGGGGGAAGTCATCTGGCATCGCTTGCTCAGGATAGAGCATTTTGCACGCCGCCGCAGCACGATGTGGAGCGCTTTGGCCTACAATCGAAGAATTGATGACAATGACGACTGAAAGAAATCTTCGCCGCACCGTATTGCCGAACGGCCTGATCGTGCTGACCGAGCGCATGGAGTTTATGCGTTCTGTGGCGATGGGGGTGTGGATCAAAAGCGGCTCCCGTTGCGAGGTGGCCGCGTCCAGCGGCATCTCTCACTTTGTGGAGCACATGCTCTTCAAGGGCACGCGCTCACGCACCGCGCAGCACATTGCGCGCGAGATGGACTCCATTGGCGGCAACCTGGACGCCTTCACCGGCAAAGAGACCATCTGTTTCAACGTGAAGTCCCTGGCCGAGCACGTGCCCATCGCTTTGGATGTGCTGGCCGATCTAGTGCTCAACCCGGTCTTTGCCCCGACCGACATCGAGCGCGAGCGCGGGGTGATTCTAGAAGAGATCAAGATCGACGAGGACAACCCGGATGTGCTGGTGCATGAGCTGTTTACGCAAGCCTTCTGGAAGGATCATCCGCTCGGCTGGCCAATTCTTGGCACTACGGCGACGGTGGCCGGCCTGGACCAGCGCAGCCTGATGGACTACCACCTCGACCGCTTCCACGGCGGCAACATGATCTTTTCCGCAGCGGGAAATCTGGACCACGACGACTTTGTCGAGGCCATCACGCAGAAGTTTGCCACGCTGCCCGGCGGGGCCACGCTGCATGAACTGCCCGCGCCGCAGGCCGAGGCGCGCATCATTCAGCGCAACAAGAAATCCCTGGAGCAGGTGCAGATCTGCCTGGGCGTGCCCGCGCCGCCCATCACCGACGAGAACCGCTACGCCACGCTGATTCTGAATACCGTACTGGGCGGCGGCATGAGCTCACGGCTCTTCCAGACCATCCGCGAGGAACGGGGCATGGCCTACTCCATCTACTCCGACCTCAGCCCTTACCGCGATACGGGCACGCTCTGCGTCTACGCGGGCACCTCGGCCGGCAAGGCGCTGGAGGTGGTCGATCTGATCCTGGCCGAGTTCTGCAAGCTGAAGCAGGAACCGCTCTGCGCCGAGGAGTTGACCCGCGCCAAGGACCAGGTGAAGGGCAATATCCTGATGGGGCTGGAAAGCTCGAATGCCCGCATGGCCAATCTGGCCCGCCAGGAGATGTACTTCCGTGAGTTCTTTACCGTGGACGAGATCATCGCCCGCATCAGCGAGGTGACGGCAGAACAGGTACAGGAGATGGCGAAGCGGCTCTTCGACGCCGAGCGCATCGCCGTGACGCTGCTGGGGCGGCTGAACGGGGTCAAGCTGAAGCGCGAACGGCTGGAGTGTTGAGACGCAGGGACCAGGGGACCAAGGAACTGAGGGACTATGTGAGCCGGTCAAAACGCGTTGGATAATGCTAAGTGTGATTGGCTGATGCAGTCTTTTCTATAAAATCAACACCATTCATGGCTGAATCTGAATTTGGTCCCTCAGTCCCTTGGTCCCCCGGTCCCTGCCTTTCGAACGTTCCATTTCCCTTTCGCGTCCATACGTTGTAGGATTTTCTCGGATGGGGTAGAGAATGCCAGATCTCTGACCGCAGGATCACCTATCTGCTTGGTGCCCCACCCATTCGCTTTTTTCTGGCGAATGGGTGGAAAACCATAAAACAATGTAGTGCAAAATCTCACGGTCAGAGATCGGGCTACCCGCAGAGGAATGGGAATCGATATGAATCGCAACTGCTTGAATTGCCGCAACCGCCGCAACACGCCGCCCAACGGCTTCACCCTGATGGAATTGCTGATCGTCATGTCGATCGTCGTGATCCTGACCCTGCTGGCAATTCCCACCGTCGGCGCCATCCGCAAGAATGGCAACAAGCTCTCGGCGCTCAAGTCGATCCAGGCCATTCAGATGGCGGAAAGCATGTATACGCAGAACTATCCGACCGCCGGATATACCTGCTCGCTGCCTGCTTTGGGCGGCGATCCGAGCGCTGGTGGGCCCACCCCCGGGGCAGCGCAACTGCTGAAGAGCGATCTGGCTTCCGGCTACAAAGACGGCTATATTTTTTCCATCAGCAATTGCACCAAGGTGACGGCCGGCGGTGCTGATCGCATCACCAGCTACAACATCACCGCTGTTCCCCAAACCTTGGGCCGGACCGGCGACTTCGGCTTCTGCGCCGACGACGGGGGCATCAAATCCGATCCCACGGGCGGCACGAACTGCACCCAACTGGTTCAATGAGCGTGAGCAGAGCTTGGCGGCGCAGCGGCTGGATTCTGGCCGCCGCACTGCTGTCCGCGAACATTTGCGCCCAACAACATTCGCCGTCCGCGCAGGACCCGAGCGCGCACGAGATCGCCCAGCGCGTGGATCGCCACTACAACCAGTTGCGTTCGCTCAAGGCTGGCTTCACGGAGAGTTATGCGGGCATGGGAATGCGGCGCACGGAGAGCGGAACACTGCTGCTGGTGAAACCTGGCCGGATGCGCTGGGAGTACGCGCAACCCGCTGGCAAGCTCTTCCTGCTGGACGGCAAATACGCCTGGTTCTACGCGCGCGGCGATTCGCAAGTGCAGCGCATTCCGGCCAAGCAACTGGACGATCTGCGCTCACCGCTGCGCTTTCTGCTCGGCCACACGGAGCTGGAAAAGGAACTGATTGGCCTGACACTTAAGCCCGCCCCAAACGGTCAGTTTGTGCTCACCGGCCAGCCCAAGGGCCAGGAGAAGCGCGTGGCGCGCCTCGCACTCACCGTGACCGCCGACGGAACCATCATCGCCATCGAGATGGAAGAGGCCGACGGCGCGCTGACCCGCTTCACCTTCACCGCCGAAAAGCCCAACGTGGCCATTCCCGCAGAGACATTCCACTTCACGCCGCCTGCCGGAGTGCCTGTCGTGGATGCGCTGCCGCCGGTCTAGCGCGAGGCCCTGGAGAGCATTAGGCGCGCTTGTGCACTTCCGCGTCCATGCGCGCAATCCAACCCAAGTATCGTATGAACTCCCAACGCTCGACCCACAGAAAGCCCAAAACATCCTTGGCGGTCAGCGTCTCGGCCTTTTTGCCGGAGTAAGTTTCGACGCGCCAGCGCATATAAGGGCTGCTCCAGGGAGCAAGCCGGTGGCCGCGCGTCGAGTTCCAGAGAAAGCGGATCGGAGCAAAGATGGCGAGTCTCATATAAAGACAGTGTACAGTGGTCAGTGATCAGTGGTCAGTTTTCCGACCGCTGGTTCAATAACCATCTTGAAGAAAATAAACGTGACAGAATCACTTGACGAACGACAAATACCTCCATAATTGCGTTGACCACTGACCACTGACCACTGACCACTGACCACTGACCACTGACCACTGACCACTGACCTAGAGTTTACTGAACAGGTCTTGCTGGGCGTTATTCAGTTGCGAAATCAAAGAAATAAGCGCGGTCTGCTGGGTTTTTGACAGCGAAAGCTGTGTGGAGGCGGTCGTATAATCGGTCTGCAAGAGATTGGTCTGCGCGGTACTCAACTGCAACTGCACGTTGGTCACGGCATCCGAAGAGGCCGTGACCTGGGTCATCGAGTTATCAATTGTCACACGCTGCTGCGAGACATAGTTTAACGCCGTGCCCAGCGCCTGCGTATCTTTGACAGCCTGCGCGGTATTCACCGTGCCGGAGGAGTAATCGGCAACCAGCGCGTTCAGTGCCCCAAAGACGCTGTTACTCTTGGCACCCAGAAAGATCTGGCTACCCGGCACATTCAACTGAATCTTCTGGCCATTGGGCGATTCAAGATAGTTCACGCTCTGGTCGCCGTTATAACTGGTGACGGCCGGCGAGGTGCCTGAGTTTGTGGTAAATGGAGCCGTCGAAGTCTGCCCACCGGCAAAGATATACTGGCCCTGATAGCTGGTGTTGGCAAACGAAGTTACCTCGTTCAGAATGCCGGAGATCTGATTGCCGACGGACTTGACGTCGCTCGCATTCATCGTGCCATTGTTGGCACCGGTAGCCAGCGAGATGGCCTGCGTCAACTGCGTCACCACGCTGCCCAAGGCCGAATCCGCCACCTGCAACTGGCCAGTGACCAGATTGGCGCTTGCCGTGAAAGAATCATCCTGCTGAATCTGGTTGAGCAGCAGAACATTCTCCCCCGAGCCGGTGGGATTCTGGCTCAGCGATGTGATGCTCACGCCGCTCGACAGCTCGGTCTCCAACTGCTGCTCATTCGCCTGCGCCTGGTTGAGCGAGCTCACCAGATTCGTGACGTAAAAGGGATCCACTCGCATCGCACTCCTCCACCGGAACCATCAGTTATTTCGCTTGCGCCGCACGCCGCGCGCGCCTTCGCCGAGGTGGCCTTGACCACCTCAAGAAACCGTAGTCTGTTCCCCCAGGTTCAACACCGAAGCCATGACCGTGTTCAATATGGAAAATACCTTTGAAGCCGCCTGGTAACTGCGCTCCAGCGTAGACAGTGACGAGGCCTCATCGTTCAAATTCACGCCGGAGAGCGCATCGTTCTGCGTTTGCAACTGTGTCAGCGAGGCCGTCTGCGCGGTATTCTCGGTTTCCACGTTGGAGACCGTAGAGCCTAGCGTAGTAACAAAATTCGAATAGTAATTGGTCGGCGTCTCCCCGTTCACGATTCCCTTGCTGGCCAGCTCCGCCATCGTCACCGCATTCGAGTTGTCGCCGGTTCCATTTCCCAGGCTGGCGGCGGCTATCTGATTGGGATCGGTCATCACCACGCTCATACTAGCCGCGCTGCCCGCCACGGTTGTGGGCTGACTGAAGATATTCAGCGGGTTGGCAGCCGTGCCGGTATTTCCGTCGTAATCGGTGCCCGCATTGTTCTGCTGATTCACTGCCGTCGAAATGCTGTAGGCAAGCTGATCCAACGAATTGATCGCACTGGGTATGTCCTGGTCGCGCGCCGTCAGATTCCCACCCAACGAGCCTCCGCCCGTGGCCAACTGCGAGGTAATATCCGTATTGCCAACAAAGAAATCCGTGACCCCGCCCACCAGACCGGTGGTCATCGTGTAACTGCTTCCATTGGAGACCAGCAACTGGCCTGAGGTCGTGGTAATCGCCAACCCGTTATTGTTGGATGTGATCTGGTTGATCCCAACCAACTTCGAGAGATCTGTTAAGTCCAACTGCCGCTGATCTTCGAGCGTGCCAGCGTCCCCGGTGGGCGAAGTGGTCTGAATTTGCACGTTCAGTTGCGCGATATCCGAAGTCAGCGAGTTCACCTGGTCAGCCACTCCAGACGTTTCCTGGTCCAGGGCAGACCGCTGCTCGTTCAGGCTGGCCGCAGCATTGGAGATGTCGCCAGCCAATGTACCCGCCGCCGAAAGCACCCCTTGACGCAGCGAATTGTCCGTGGAGTTGGCTTCCAGTTTTGAAAAGGAATTAAAAAAGCTGGTAATATCGCTTCCGATATCACCAGCCTTCGAACTGGTTGAACCCGAGTCCACAGTAAACAGCGCTTGCAGCGTATTCAGCGCCGTCAGCCGCGAGCCGGTCGAGGAGACAAGCTGCTGCTGCTGATCCATACGCGTCAGCAGCACGCGATCCCGCTGCGAGGTGGCCCCAGTCTCCGAGACTCCCTGCCCAATCAGATTTCCATTCTCGTTGAGCGGCTGATTTTCCTTCCAGTCAGGCGTCTCTCGCGTATAGCCCGGCGTGTTGGCGTTGGCCACGTTATTGGCCACTACATTCAACGCCTGCTGATTGGCGTCCAACGCCTGCGAGATGATACTGAGGGCGGAATTAATTGTTCCCATGTCCGCTCTCCGTTCGCCGCCACTCCGGCCCGAAACCCGCGCGGTACTCCAACTGCCCCAGACGCCGCTCCCGCAGCCGGTTCATCACATCCAGATTCGAACGCGTCGCCTCCAGCACACGGGCAAAAACCGCCATATCCTTGGCGGCATCCTTGGCCTGGGGAACCAACACCCGCCGCGCGTCGCCATCCAGACGCGCCAGGTCGCGGTTCAAAGCCTGACAGGAGAGCGCCAACTCCTCCAGCCGCTCCGCATCAAGACGCGCCAGAGCCTGCGAAGCCTCTATCACCAGCTCCTTCAGCAACGGATGCTGCCCATGCTCTGCTTGCTGCTCCAATGCATTCGCTCCTATGATTTCCGCCACATCCTGAGAGATGTATCCGGCTCATCTATCCTGACGCATCCTGTACTGCCCTGACGCATCTTGTACTGCTACAAAGATTGGGTGCCCCAGGTCCGGATTTTCGGACCTGGGATATCACGAACCTCAACCGGCTTTCTCATAGGAAACAACCCGACTCGCCGCGTCGAGTTACGGCTGGAATGAACATCATCTCCGTGCCCCATCCATACCGTGTTTTTTGCGGAATGGATGGAAATCGATCTCATGATTCTTGTGCCAGATCAATAAGCGCACTCGCCATCAGGTGCAGCATCAGCGCTCCCGATGAAGCACAGGCCCACTCTAAGCGTGACTGGCCAACATCGAATCCACCAGCCTTGAAGCAATGGCCGAAGGATTGATGGAATAGGTTCCCGCCGAAAGCGCCGCCTGAATGCTGGACACCTTATCCATGCGGACACCCGCGTCGCCCGCCGACTGTGAAACCTCACTGGCCGCGCTGCTGAATGTGGCGCTGTCACTGCCTATACCGCTTCCGCCCGCCGTCGCGCCACTCTTCGGCGATGCGGCCGGCGCTGCGGCGGAGGTTCCCAAAAGCGACTTCAAACCGTCAAGACTGCTGCGAATGTCCATTTTCCTAACTCCTTGTTGATCTCATCGGCATGACCACTAATCACTGTAGTCATTGGTAGAATTTCATTACAGTATCCTCGTGCAGATTTCGGGTTACTGCGAAGTTACCTGCTTGTTACTCGCAGGTGTGAGCTGCCTCACAATACTGCTGGCAAGTCCGAATCCGCCCGCCTCACTCAATCCCCGACCCAGCGCCTCCGTGGCAAACTCGCCCAGCGCTCCACCGGAGCCGGAGGACGACTCGTTCTCTTCACCATTCAAGCCATTCGTGCTCATCATTGGCTTTAACATCTCTTTCATCATCTGCGCTTCAAACTCATGCGCCGCACTCACCAGACGAGGTGAGGGCGTGGCCGGTGTTGCGCTGCTCGTTGCCGCCGTTGCGGAGATTGAAAGCATCTTGGAAACTCCTAACTAACTCGCGACCTATTCGCTACTAACACGCAACGAACTCGCACTTCCAGGTTAGAGAACTTCGAGATCGGCCTCTAAAGCGCCGGCCTCCTTCATCGCCTGCAAGATAGAAATCACATCGCGGGCACCTGCCCCTGTACGTTGCAATTCCTGAACCAAATCCTCTACCGTTGCTCCTTCTTTTAATTCAATCCGGTTAACCGGCTTGTCGGTCGCCTGCACCGCCGTCTGCTGCACCACCTGCGTCGTTCCGGGCGAGAGCGGGTTGGGCTGCGAGACCTCATTTTCGGTGATGACATTCACGCTCAAGCCTCCATGCAAGATCGAGACCGGCTGCAAACGCACCTTGCCTCCAATCACCACCGTCCCCGTACGCTCATTGACCACCACCCGTGCCCGCGGATAGACATCCACCTCGACGGCCTCGACCTTGTCCAAGAGCGCGGCAACATCCTCCTCCGGCGCGGTTACGATCTCCACCCTCCGGCTATCGACGGCGTGCGCGCGCGCGGCTCCCAGAGCTTTGTCAATCGATGCGGCCATCCGCTCGGCGGTATGAAAGTCGGCGTCATTCAGGACCACGCTGACTACATGCATTTGTTTCAAATCAAAGGGCACTGGCCGCTCCACCAGCGCGCCACCGGGAATCCGCGCCGTCGTCGGATGATTCGACAGCTTGGTATTGCCGCCCGCCGAGGCCATGTAGCCGCCCAGCACCAAAGCCCCCTGGGCCTGCGCGTAAATCTGCCCATCCGGCCCATAGAGCGGAGTCATCAGCAGAATCCCCCCTTCGAGCGAACGCGCGTCACCAGCCGAGGAAACCGTAATATCCATCTTGTAGCCGGGACGGCTGAAGGGCGGCAGCGTGGCCACCACAAAGACCGCTGCCATATTCTTCACCTGCATATTGGCGGCGCTGTTGGCCCCAGTCTGCGGCACCGTAATCCCCATTCTCTCCAGCGTCGAGAGCAACGTCTGTGCCGGAAAAACCGTCTGAGAACTATCCCCTGTGCCGCGCAAGCCCACCACCAGCCCATAGCCCACCAGTTGATTGTCGCGAATCCCTTCAATCGCCGCCACATCCTTGATGCGCGCCATCTGCGAGGCCGAGGCAGCATGAACCGGCATCAGCGCCGACACCGCGAACGCAGCCAAAAACAACGCCGGTTTTTTATAAGTCCATTGCATAAAAAAGCCTTTTAAGTTCTCAGTTCGCAGTGGTCAGTAAACAGTTCTCAGTTATTAGATAAAACTGTCAGCTACCAGCGATTCCTGAATAGCTGATTACAAACAGGTCGTAGGAATTCTGCAAGCATCTTACTCCGGTTCTTTCTGCGCTGCCTAACTTGCCAACCAACCGGCTGAGAACTAACAACTGAGAACTGTCCACTGTCAAAACACCAACACCCTCTCCAGAAACCGCACCAACGGATTCTGCCGATAGGTCGAGTCGTTCACAATGCCCTTGCCTGTTACTTCCAGCTCCAGGTCGGTCATGGCCGTCGATTGCACCTGATTCTGCGCGCTCACATCTTCCGCGCGCACCAACCCCCGGAGCTTGATCAACTGCGTCTGCTGCGAAAAGGTCAACTGGCGCGTCGCCTGCACCACCAGCATTCCGTTGGGCAGCACATCCACCACCTCGGCTCCAAAGGTCGTTGTCAAACTTGAATTCGTCGTGCTCTGCCCTTGCGCCGCCAGAGCTGAGGCCGCATTCGCATTCAGCAGATTCTGTGCACTGGTGGAGGACTTCAGCTTGCCGAAGAGTGCCGAGATCGCCGAACTGGCGCTCGATGTCCTGGAGTTCTTCACCTGCCCGTCGGTCGAAGCGGCCAAGCTCTCCGAGACCACAATCGAAACCACATCGTGCACCCGCACGGCCTTGGCGTCCGTGCCCAGCCGCACCAACCGCCCCTCCGAACTCCAGATCGAACCCGGCGTCCTCACCTCCGCCGCCTGCTGCGCCCGCACCCGCTCGATGTAGGCCTTCAGAGCCTCCTCGGGCGGCGTCGCCTTGCCAGCAATCCCCGGCGTCTTCTTGCTGCCAATCGCCTGCGCCGACCCCATCGCGATCAACACGACAAACGCCAGCAGAAGCACCGCTCGAACTCCCCCACTCAACTTCATGGCCTCGCCCCCGTCTCCGGCTCAAACACCGCCCGGCCCGGTCCCAGAGCCACCACCCGCACCACCCGACCGCCCAGCGATAAACGCACTTCGAAGGCCGCGCCCACCGCCGCAGGCTTCATCGCCCGCGCCTCCAAAACCGCATCCACCACCGCCGTATGCTCTTCGACCACCACACGGTCTCCGGAGCGAATCACCGGCAATGCCGCCGCAAGCTGACTGGCCAATGGTTCAGACCCGCCACCCGCCGCATTGCCTGAAGTCGCCACTCGCACGAACCGCCCCGGCCCACCGGGAAACTCCCGGTTACGCAGCAGCAGCCAGCGCTCTCCGGTGCTCGGATCGTCGATCTCGCGATAGAGTTGTCCCTGCGGCAGCATCGAAGAGCCCTCCGCCAGCAGCCCACCCGATGAGACAATCACCTGCGCGCGAGAAACGCTGGGAGTCTGCGCTACGGATAAAGCCGCCGTTCCTAATACCAGTACGGCCACGCCCAACGCGCCAAAGAATCTCGATCTTGATCCGCCCACACCGCTCATTGCTCTATTCCTGTCCGATGACAACTAAGAACTGACAACTGAGAACTGTTTAGTGCGTCATATTATTGACCTGCGAGTACATATCGTCGGCCGCCTTGATGACTTTGGAGTTCGATTCGTAGGCCCGCTGCGCCAGCACCATCTGCACAAACATGGTCACAATGTCCACATTCGAGTTTTCCAGATACCCCTGTTGCAAGGTACCCAACCCCTCGGTCCCTCCGGGGTTGCCCTGCACCGGGTCGCCGGAGCTGAGCGTCGCCTGTAGCAAATTCGCGCCATTGGCCTGCAAGCCGCCGGGGTTGGGAAAGGTCACCAGTTGAATCTGCCCCAGTTGCGAGGGATTCTGCTGTCCAGGCAGAGTGGCATTCACCACGCCGTACGGCGTAATGGTTACCGCACTTGCGTTGGCCGGTATGGTGATGGTCGGAATGATCGGGTCGCCATCGGTGGTTACAATGGTTCCCTGGCTATCAAGATGAAACTGCCCGGCGCGGGTATACTCGATGGTTCCATCCGGTCGCTGCACCTGAAAAAATCCGCTCCCTTCGATCATGACGTCGTATTGATTGCCGGTCTGGTTCGGCGACCCTTGCGTATTGATGACCTCGGTCGCCGCAGACTTTGTTCCCAAACCAATCTGCAGGCCCGCCGAGACCGTCGATTGGCTCTGCGCCGCGCCTGGCGTCACCAGATTCTGGTAGACCATATCCTGAAACTCCAGCCGCAACTGGCGGAAGCCGGTCGTCGAACTGTTGGCTAGATTGTTGGCAATCGTGTCCAGGTTCAACTGCTGCGCGCTCATGCCGCTCGCTGCGGTGTACAAGGCTCGAATCATTGTGGCTCCTTTCAGTCGCCAATCAGTTCACAGTTCACAGTTCTCAGTTTTTAGTTGCCGTTATTGAAAGCGCGAACTGTTCTTTACCGCAACTGACTCCAAAATCGCTGAGAACGGTTGACTGACATCTGAGAACTGAGAACTGAGAACTGAGAACTAGACCTTCGGCAGATCCTCGGTGGCAATCTTGTTGAATTCGCTGTGGAAGACGGTCAGCACCCGCTGCATCATCTCCGCCTCGCGCTGCACCATAATCAAATTCAGCGTCCCAGGAATCACGCCCTGGTTGGCGTTTTCCACCGCTCCTTGGTGGACCGTCGCATTCTTCGAGATCACTGGCTGCACCTTCTCCGGCGCGCGATAGCGATTGGCCCCCTCCGGGGTCAGCTCCGTTCCCTTGGGAAAGGTGAAAACCCCCACTGTGGCCACGATGCCGCCATCCACGGATACCACTCCGTCAGCGCCAATCGATACCTGCCCCGGCGGAATGGCAATCATCTGGCCGGCTGCCGAAAGCACCGGATCGCCCGCCCCGGTCACCAACCGCCCCGTCGGCGTGCGATGAAAGCCGCCATCGCGCGTATAGCGCATCCCCTGTGGCGTCTGTACCATGAAGAATCCCTCGCCCTCGATCGCCAGATCCAGCGGATTGCCCGTCTGCTGCAGCGCGCCCTGCGTCAGATTCAGCCGGTCACCGCCGATCAGCCCGTAGTTATTGACCGTCTGCCCCAACTGCGAATCCGTCGCATCCGGCCCCAGCAGCACCGAGCGGAAGTACTCCTGCTCGGCCCGATAGCCAGGCGTCTGCGCATTGGCCAGATTCGTCGCCGCCAGATCCAGAGCCTGCGTCCGCGCCACCAAGCCAGTCAACGCCGCATAGTATCCGCTATCCATCGGAGACCCTCCCTCAGACATGAAGAGAGAATGCAAGCGAAGGACCGGAAACGGGTGTATGGGATTAGAACATGGTCAGAATTGGGACAGAAAGGCAGGGACTGAGGGACCAAGGGACCACGGACCAGGGACCAGGGACCAGGGACTAGAAAAAGCGTGTTTCGTAGGAAATATCGATAGTGTTGAGAATTATAGAGGTTAGGGACGTAAAGCCATGGGAAGTTACGCGGAAAAAGCAGGCCAATGGCATTTGGCAGCATTTTCTTAGTCCCATAGTCCCTTGGTCCCTGGTCCCCTGGTCCCTTGGTCCCTGCTTTATTGCAGTCCGTCGCAGATAATCGTCACTTCAAAGCTGGCGTCATCGAAATGATAAACATGGTGGAGCTTGAACTCCGGCGCCTGCACGTGCAGGTTGTAGTCGCGGCCGGTGATGACAGCCGGGACCGAGAGGCCGCAGTTGGCCGCCAAATCCGGCACCTTGCCCTTCCACGCCCCGGCCAGCATATTACAGATCTCGCCGATCCCGTCCTTGACGGTGTCGTCAATCTCGTCAAACTCCATGCCAGTCATGTGTGCGGCTATCTTGATCGCCGCCGAGCCGCCCGAGCGAAAGAGGCAAGCGCCGCTCAGAAGTCCGCCAAAGCCAACCACCGCCGTCACCGACTCCGGCTCGGCGATCTCCACCGGCCCCTCGTAACGCTGGCAGTTGACTCCCAGCATCAAATGAAAGACCTCTTCCACGGTCGAATCCAAGTTCTTCGGATCCGAGACCAGATCCACCGAGTCTCGCAACGATAGCGTCATCGTACGCTCCATTTCCTTGTTGCCGCCAAATCGCTGTGTGGCGATCGCGGCCTTGCGCACACCATATAGTTGCACGCTAATGCCTCCCGGTTAAGCCGCATTGATCAGCGGCAATACCCGTTCCTTCACCTGCTCGGCCGTAAACGGCTTACGGATGTACCCTTGCGCTCCGGCCATAATCGCCTGCTTCACATGCTCTTCGCTCGACTCGGTCGTGATCATCACCACCGGGACGCCGGGAGCCAGATCCTGCGCCCGAAGCTGGCGCAGAAACTCCAGCCCATCCATCGAAGGCATATTGATGTCAGAGAGAATCAGGTCCACCTTTTGAGTCTTCAGCAGTTCCAGTCCATCGACGCCGCTGCCGGCCTCGAAGACTATCAATGGGTCCAGCCCCGCCTGGCGGAGCGAACGCTCCACTATCTTGCGCATCACCGAGGAATCGTCCACAATCAAGGTTCGCACTTCACTCATGCCATGCTCCTCTGCTGATGTCCCTATCGGCCCTTGCCGCAATTCCTTGAGGGGCTTTTCTTGCGCCCTGACGGTTTAAGAAGAAATGAGGGAAAAGTGAACGGGTGAAAAAGTGAAACAGTTATCATCCTGCGCTATCCTTGCTTCACTTCTTCACTCATTCACCACCCCAGCCTGCACTCAGTGCGTTCCAATCGAGCAGATCAGATCTTGAACCGCCCCGCGCTCCGGCATCGGACCCGCCTGCGGTCGCCGCCACATCCGCAGCCACAGGCAATCGTGCACCCGCACCAGGCGGGCTTCCACCGGCCGCGCCTGCTCAACCAGCTTGGCCAGCGCATGAACTGCCGCTGGCTCACTGCTGGCCTCGATCAGCTCCACTTGAGGGAACTTCGCATTCAGCATCCGCGTGTGCGCCGGCGCAAAAAGAGACTCCTGCACCAGACCGCTCTCCACGCGCAATCCGCTCATCCGCTCCACCGCCAGCGCCACCACCGGGTCCAGCCGGTCCTCAAATCCCAGATAGAGCAGCCTTCCAGCCGCCACCCGCAAAGGCAGCGCGCCAAAGGCATCCAAGAAAAGTCGCGGCAACAGAACCGTCAGCGCCTCGGCGTCGTGAAACTCCAGCGGAAGCACCGGGCAGCTCCACTGCAAACCCAGCGCCCGCGTCACCAACTGTTCACTCACCCCCTGCTTGCGCACCAGCCAGTGGCCCAGCCGCCCAGCTCCCGCCAGCCGCTGCGCATCCAGAGCCTGCCGCAACTGGCCAGCCGTAATCCAGCCCTGCTCCAGCATCACCAGACCCAGCGGAACCCGATGCCGATGGCTCTCCTGCGGAAGCCCGCGCCCCTCCAGCTCCCGCCGCACCGCCGAGGCCACCCGCGCCGCTGTGCAGGCCGCCGAACAATTCCATCCGCCCTCAAAGACCGGGGTCTGCCGCGAGCGCCACAGATGCAGCCAGCCAGAACTACAGTCAGGATTGGCGCAGGTCGCAAAGAGACCGCTGCGCACCGCAGTCTGCCCAGCATTCGATCTTTCGGCACCCGCCTCCTGGTTGGCCCGGCGCGCGTGGCGAACAGCCTCCATCAGCGAGGAGGGAATCCCGTCCGGCAAGGCACGCGCAGACTGCTCCCGTCCGCCAGAGTCGTGCCCGGCATACGCCTGCCCGCCGCTCCCCGCTCCCCCGCGCATCAACTCATAGCTCTCACTGCGGCTCACACTCCTGGCTAGAAGAGGCATCGTATGCTCTCCAGACGCTTCCTGGGCAAGGCCACTTCTGTCACCCGCAAGCCAAAGTTGCCGTTGACCAGCACCACCTCGCCGCGCGCCACAATCTTGTCACCCACAATCAGATCCACCGGGTCGGCCACATTGCGATCCAAAGGCACCACATCCCCCGGCCCCAGATCGAGAATCTCGGCCAGCGGCATCTCCTTGCAGCCAAAGCGCAACGCCACCTCCAACTCCACATCCAGCAGCAGCTCAACTCCCGCGCTCAAGCTGGGCGACGGCTCCTGCTGGGCGGCGGCTTGCGGGGCGGCGTGCGGGGCGGCAGCGGCCTGCGGGGCAGCCTGCTGAGCGGCAGGTTGCGCGGCAGGTTGCGCTGCCGGCTTGGGCACCCGCACCTCATCGCGCACCAGAATCGTAAACGACCTCTCACCAGCCTTCAACTGGAAGGCGCAACTGACCTTGCTCTCGGCGCTTGCCTCCTCGAACTTCAGCACACTGCACTTCTTGCCCGTCTTGGCCAGGAACTCGCCTGCTGCGGCATTGGCGACTTCCCCTAGAATCTCCGCCCAGCCGGCCTTCTGGTCCACTCCCTCGCCCACCAGCGGCGACTCCAGAATCGCTCCATCCAAAACTACGCAGAAGCGCCCCTCCACCTCTCCCGCAATGGTCGCGGCAAAGCCGATGGCTCCGGCCCCCAGCGGCTTGGGCAGGGATTCGACCAGTTCCGGCTCTCCGGCCAGCGCCTGCGAAAAAAGCGTCGCCGCAACCGCGCTCCAGCACTCCAGATAGCTCTTCATGGCTGCGCCTCGCGAACGGTCTCTTCAATACGCGCGGCGCGATGCACGCCATGGCGAATAGGCTGCGCCATGGCCAGCGTCTGCCCGCCCACCTTCCACTCGGCCAGCGTTCCCGCCGCCATATCCAAACGCAGAACCATCCCCGTCTCCAAACTTTCCAGCGTGCTGGCCTGTAGCCGCACCGTGGGCATTTGCAATGTGCCTCCAAAATGAATGCGGCGCGCCGTTTGTTCCATCCGCGCCCGCGTCTCCGCGCCATGACGCCGCTTCCGCGACCAGTCCGAGGTCAGACGGCGCAGAATCGTATTGGCCACCACCGCCGGAAAGGCCAGATTCAAGAGGCCCGAACTGTGCGGCATACGAATCTCAAAGCTCAGGCAGAGCGTCTTCTCGGTCACCGACATGATGCGCGCCACCTGCGTCTGCATCTGCCGCCGCTCGAAGTTGAAGCTCAAGCCCACCGGCTGCCAAGCCGCCGTCAGCTCACGGCAGATAATCTCCACCACCGACGCCAGAATCGACTCCTCAATATCCGTCAGCTCGCGCAACGGTCCGTCCCGGCCCTCGCCGCCCAATAACAGATCGATAATCGGAGGCGCCAGCGCCAGATCCAGTTGCAAGACCGACAGCGCCCCCAGCGGCTCCATGCGGACCGAGGCCACGTAGCTGATCTCCGGAATCCTCAGCAAAAACTCATTGAAGGGAATCTGCTCGGCGCTGACCAGGTTGACCTGAAAGCGGGTACGGAGCCAGGCGGCCAGGTTATGCGTCAGGTTGCGCGCAAACAGATCGTTCAGCATCGAAATGGCGCGCAACTGGTCGGTCGAAATCTGCCCCGCCGTCGAAAAGTTGTAAGGCACCACGCGCGCCCGTACCTCGGTCTTCTTGGCCTCTGGCTCACTGCTGCGCGCCGCCTGAAAGAGGGCGTCGATCTCGTTCTGCTTGAGCGTCTTTTCCATCATCTGCGCATAACCTCTTAAAACAGTGATCAGTGGTCAGTGGTCAGTGATCAGTGGTCAGTGGTCAGTGATCAGTGGTCAGTGATCAGTGATCAGTGGTCAGTGGTCAGTGGTCAGTTCCTCGCTGGCCTCGCCACCCCACGGAGGATGAAATCCCTCTTTTGCCTATGCCGCCGCCAACTCGCTAACTCGCCATGTCCGCGAAGCGAACGCTAACTCGCTGATTTTATAACCACATTCCATACATCATCTGCCCACGAATCATTCGAAATCTGGATCATATGCAACTCTGTTTCTTCCTGGTGCCCCGTGAAGAAACCATGTGTTCGGCCATTCTTACTTGTTCCCAATCTTCTGACCACTGCTCACTGACCACTGTTCACTGACCACTGATCACTGTCGTTCACCGCCGCGCCCGCTCCACCGGCTTTTTGCCGCGCAGACGGTCAAAGGCCCCATGCGCCGCCAGATCCTTCAGCGCGCCCCTCAGATGCACCACCGCCGAGGCATGAACCTGCGAGACTCGTGACTCCACCACTCCCAGCGCCAACCCAATCTCCCGCATGGTCATCTCTTCGTAGTAATAAAGACTCATCACCAACCGCTCCCGGTCAGGCAGATTCTGAATCGCCTCGGCCAGTCGCTCCTCCAGCTCACCCCGCAAACAGCGGAAGAGCGGGTCTTCTTCGGGACGGCCCGGTACATAAGCCAGCTCCTCTTCGCCGGAGTCCTCGTTGCGCTCCATATGCAGCGTGCCGATCTCCAGGCCCTTCAAATCCCCCAGAAGCTGCTGATACTCTTCCAGTTCCAGCGCCATCTCGACTGCCACCTCGGCCTCATTCGGCGCATGGCCCAGCCGCGCCGTCAGCACACGGATCGCCTCTTCCACCGCACGGCCCTTGCGGCGCAGCTCACGCGGACTCCAATCAAGCGTGCGCAAGCTGTCCAGAATCGCGCCACGAATGCGGAACTGCGCATAGCTGCGGAATTGCACTTTCTTGGCAGGATCAAATTTGCTGAAGGCGTCCATCAGCCCCACCACGCCTGCCGAAACCAAATCCTCAATGTCCACATGCTGCGGCAAGCGCTCATGAATCCGCCGCGCCAGAAAGCGCACAATCGGCAGATGTTCCAGAAGCACGCGCTCCTGCTCGCCGCTCAGCACCGGATACTGCGCGCCGGGCGGATAACCGTTCCCCGGTGCGTTGCGCCGCGCCGTTGCCGGACTCGTGGCCGTATTCGCGGCTTCCATCCCCATGAATCTTCCCCTTGAATGAACTTTTCAGTCGTGTTCTTGCACTTGACGCTCCGTTAAAGGTGGTTTTTTCTTTAGGAAAAAATCACCTTACGGTCATTGATTTCCACTTAGGTAATAGGTAATAGGGGCTAGGGACCGGGACTGGAAACCAGCGATCAGATCTCTAACTCCCAAATCTCTTCCCTTCCCTTTTTCTCCGCCGTGGCTCTCAGTCCCGTTATCCTTCAGTCCTTTAGTCCCTTGGTCCCTGGTCCCTTGGTCCCTTGGTCCCTGGTCCCTTGGTCCCTGGTCCCTTGGTCCCTCAGTCCCTTAGTCCCTACCGCAACGTCCCCACCGGCCGCAACCGCACCTCCGGCGGAATCTCTCCAGCCGCTATCACCGCCATGCGCGGCAACACCGGCTCCAGCCAGCGCTTGACGTAATATCGAGCTGGACTAGGACATAAAAGCACGGGAAGCGCCGCAGCGGTCGCGCCGGGAATAAGCCGCCGCAAAGAATCGGCCAGACGGCGCACTACCGGCGTCCCCGGCTGCGGCCCGGAGGCCAGCATTCTTTGCCCAGTCTCCGGCGAAAGCGTGATCAGAATCTCTTCTTCGAGCGCTCCATCGAGCAAGAGCACCGGAAGCTGGCCCTCGCCATCGAGCAGCGGCTGGATCAGCCTGCGTCCCAGCGCCTGGCGCGAGGACTCGACCAGCGCGACAATCCCTTTGTTTACCGATGCGGTCTCCAGCATCGCCTCCAGAATCGTCCCCAAATCGCGGATCGAGACCCGCTCCCGCAGCAGTTGCTCCAGCACCCGGCCTACCTCGCCCAGGGTGAGCAGCTTGGGTACCAGCTCTTCCATGAGTTTTGGATGGCTCTCATTCAGCGAGTCCATCAGCCGCTTGGTCTCGGCCCGGCCCAGCAGCTCATGGGCGTGCTGGCGGATCAGCTCACCCAAGTGCGTGGTAATCACCGTCGTCGCGTCCACCACCGAGTAGCCGGAGGCGTTGGCCTGATCCTCCAACTGCGGCTGAATCCAGATCGCCGGCACGCCGAAGGCTGGTTCGCGCGCCTCTTTGCCCGGCAGCGGACGCCGGTTCGGGTCGCCGGAGACCGCCAGCAGCAGCGCTCCCTCCGTTTGCCAGCGGCCAATCTCCATGCCGCGCAGACTGAAGAGGTACTCGCGCGGCTTCAAGCGAAGATTGTCGCTGATATGTACCGGCGGCACCAGAAAGCCCATCTCTGCAGAAAGATGGCGGCGCAAGGCGCGCACCCGGCTCAGCAGTTGCCCACCTTGTTTTTCGTCCACCAGCGGAATCAGCTGAAAGCCTATCTCGAGTGTCAGATCTTCCAGCCGCAGCAGGTTGGCCAAGTCCGAACTGACTGCCTCTGTCGCCTTCTTTTTCTCGCCCGCCACGGCGGCATCCGAGGGCGCGGGCGGAGCCACGGGGCTAGCCGAGAGCTTGCGCGCGGCAATAAACAGCACGCTCGATACCAGCAGAAAAGCGATCTTCGGCAGGCCAGGAATCAGGCACATCGCTCCGGTGACCAAGCTGGCGATATAGAGTGTGACCGGCTTGCCCAGCAACTGTTGGCGTATCTCGCCGCCCAGCATCCCCGCCGAGTTGGCCCGGGTCAGCGTGATGCCAGCGGCCACTGAAACCAGCAGCGAAGGAATCAGAGTGACCAGCCCGTCGCCCACCGTCAGCACGGTATAGGTGCGCGCCGCCTCGCCCAGTTCGATCCCCTGCTGCAAGGTTCCAATCAGCAATCCGGCAACGATATTGATGCCGGTAATCAGAATCGTGGCCAGCGAATCCCTCTGATTGAAGCGCGCCGCGCCGTCCATCGCGCCGTAGAACTCGGCCTCGTGCGCAATCGCCTGCCGCCGCTTGCGCGCCTCCACTTCGTCAATGAGTCCGGCGTTCATATCCGCGTCGATGGCCATCTGCTTGCCCGGCAACGCATCCAATGTAAAGCGCGCCGTTACTTCGGCGGTGCGGACCGCGCCATGCGAAACGACCAAGAATTGAATCGCGATCAACGCCAGAAAGAGCACAAAGCCGACGACATAGTTGCCGCCGACGACAAACTGGCCGAAGGCCTCGATCACCTTGCCCGCCGCCGCCGTCCCCTCCTGCCCATGCAGCAGAATTCTGCGGCTCGATGCGATATTCAGCGAGAGCCGGAAGAGCGTCAACAAAAGTAAGAGGGTCGGGAAGACGCTCAGCTCCACGGCCCGGCGGATCTGCATCGCCGAGAGAAAGACGATGATCGAGGCGGCCATCGACATGGCCAGCAGCAGGTCCAGCCCCGCCGCCGGCAACGGCACCAGCATCACAAAGATCATGCTGATGGCCGCCAGCGGCAGAACGTACTCCCGCACGTGGTCCAAAATGGAAGCGGTGGCCATGGGTCCAACGGGCATAGCGGCAGTACTCATTGCACACCTCCAGCATTGGGCGGCTTACCAGAGCCAGGCCGAGACTGCGCCTGTGCCGCTGCCTCGCGGGCCTTCTTCTCACGCATCTCACTCTCCAGCCGCTGTTTGTAGAGATAGGCCAGAATCGCCGCCACCGCCGCATAGAGATCGGCCGGAATCGGCTGGCCCACCTCGACCGACTTGTAGAGCGAGCGGGCCAGCGGCGGATTCTCGATGATCGGCACCCCCGCCCAGCGCGCCTCGGCCTTGATCTCCTCGGCCAGCAGATTGCGCCCTTTAGCCAGCATCTTGGGCGCTTCCATGGTGGCAAAATCAAAGCCCAGCGCCACGGCATAATGCGTCGGATTAATCAGCACAACCGCCGCCTTCGAGACATCGTTTTTGACCTTTTTCCGCCGCGCCTGGCGTTGCAGGTTGCGAATCCGGGCGCGTATCTGCGGATTGCCCTCGGTCTCCTTGTACTCGTCTTTGAGATCGTCGCGGCTCATCTTCAATCTGGATTCACGGCTCTGCCACTCCACCAAATAATCAATCAGCGACCAGGCAAAGAGCAGCCACGCGGCCATCAGCAGCAGCCCGTAGACATCCGCGCCCAACTGCTCCAGCCGGTTGATCGAGAAGGGCGGCTGTTGAATCTGCCGCATCACACGCTGCATCGCCAAGAACGCCAGAATCGCCGCCGGAACCAGCGACTTGGCCAATCTGGCCGCAGCGCGCAGCGAAAAGAGATTTTTAATGTTTGAGATGGGGTTGATGCGACCCAGGTTGAAGCCGATCGCGCCCATATAAAAGTTCACCCCGCCGGTCTGCAAGATGCCCACGCCCAAGACCGCTGCAGCCACCGCCGCCATAATCAGCCCCGGAACCCCCAGCAGCGCAAACGAGAGCTTGCGCAACGCATAGATCGTCGGCTGTATCTGGCTTGGCTCCCAGCGCGCCGGCATCCCCAAATCGAGAAAGGCCGCAAAGCTGCCACGCCAGACAATCAGCAGATGGCTGCCCATCGCCCCCAGCACCATCACCCCAGCCAGCGTTCCGGCGGCACTCGACAGCTCCCGGCTGTGCAGAATATCGCCCTCTTTGCGCGCCTTATCCCGCCGGTGCTGGGATGCTTGTTCTGTTGGCTCTCCAGGCATCGGCTATCTCCCCAGCCCCGGAATCAGATTGATGACCAGGCCCAGTCCCGAGGTCGGCGGCACCACCTGCCCCGGCGCGGAGATCAGCCGCTCCGCCAGGTCCAGCAGCCCGCTGAAGCGCGCCTCGATAAAGCGCGGCCACAACGCCAGCGAAGCCGACAGCAACACAAAACCGGTCAGCGTCTTCATCGGAACGGTCAGCATCATCACCGGCAACTGGGGGCTGAGCTTGCCCATCAGAGCCACGGCAATCTCCACCAACATCGTTGCCGCCAGCACCGGCGCGGCCAGCTCGACCGCCGCCAGAAAGATTCCCCCAGCCGCGTGCACAATCTCCAACGCCGAGGTCGGCGCCAGCGCAAAGCTGCCCAAGGGTGCCACGCGGAAGCTACGTATCAGGGAGGCCAGCATAATCCGGTCCAGGCCAGCCGCAATAATCACCAGCGTGCCCATCAGTTGAAAGAGATCGCCCAACAGAGGCGTTTGAATCGAAGAGGTCGGGTCCAGCAGATTCACCATCGAAAAGCTGAACTGCACGCCCGCAATCTGACCGGCAAAGATCAGCATCTCGTTGAGCAGCGTCAAGGTCAATCCATAAACCAACCCCACCGCTACCTCGCCCAGCAGAGCCGAAAAACTGATCGTGGCGTGCGCATGGGGCAGCGCCGCCACCAGAGGCGCCAGCAGATACGCCACCGCGCCCACAAAGACCGCCTTCGTCCGCAAAGGCAGAGCCGTCGAAGAAAAGAACGGAGCAAAGGCCACCATCGCGCTCACCCGCACCAGGCAGAGCGTCATAGCGGTCAAAAAGCTCGTCCAATCCGGCATGCGGTTCCTTTCGGTGAACAGTGGACAGTGGACAGTGATCAGTGGTCAGTTATTCACTGCTGGGTGTCCCATCCACCCGCTAACTTGCTAACTCGCGAACACCGCGCAGCGGTGGCTAACTCGCAGCCTTTGAAACAAAACATAATCTCTGTTGATCGCTGAGAACTGAACACTGTTCACTGACCACTGACCACTGTCTTTCACCCCACAAACCGATGAAAATCGGAAAACAGCAGCTTCGTATAGTTCGCCATCCGCTCCAGAAACCAGGGCATCCCCACCAGCAGAATCACCGCAATCGCCCCCAGCCTCGGCACGCTGGTCAACGACTGCTCCTGCAAGCTCGTCAGCGTCTGAAGCAGACTCAGCACAAAGCTGATCAAGATCGTCGCAATCAGCAGCGGCGCGGCCAGAATCAAAGCCTCTTTCATCAACTGCCGCAACAGCTCTGAAACCATATCCGGAGTCATCGCAATTCCCCTCTAAAAGCTCTTTAACAACGAATTCGCCAGCAGATTCCACCCATCCACCATCACAAAGAGCAGAATCTTCAGCGGCGTCGAAACCACCACCGGCGGAAGTTGGAACATTCCAATCGAAGTCGTCACCGAAGCCGTCACCATATCGATCAGCAGAAACGGCAAAAATAAGACCGCCCCAATGGCAAAGCCAGCCTTGAGTTCGCTCAACATATACGCCGGCGCCACCACCCGCATCGGCAGATCGTCAGGCGTATTGGGCCGCGCCACCTGACCGGCAGCGGTAAACAGCGCCAAATCCTTCTCCCGCGCATAATGCAGCAGAAAATGCTTGATCGGCACCGAACCCCGGTCAATCGCGTCCATCCCGGTGATCTGCCCTTGCCGATAGGGTTCCACCGCCTGCTGATCCACTTGATTGAGGACCGGCGTCATCAGAAACCAGGTCATCATCAGCGCCAACCCCAGCAGCGTCGGATTCGACGGCGCGGTCTGCGTTCCCAGCGCCTGACGCAGAAAGTGGAAGACCACCAGCAGGCGCACCATCGGCGTCACGGCCATCAGAATCGCCGGCAGCAGTGTAATCAGCGTCAGAACAAAGAGAATCGTCCACGGCGTCGAATCGCCGGGATGCAACTTGGCGTTCAGGTCGGGCACGAGCGGCACCGCAGCCGGTGCGGCCATCAGAAGAAGAGCTACCATGAGACCCTCACGGGCTGACGCGCAGCGTCCGACGGCCGATTCCGCCGCTCATTCAGAACTCGTTCATCTAGCGCATAAAAAGTCGGCGCGCCATCGGAGGAGGTTGCCACCAGAAAACGCCGCCCTTCGGCCTCCACCAGCGCCAGCGACTGCCGCGGAGCCAGCGAAATCCGCTCCACGAGCGCCAGTCGCGGAGCAATCCGCCCGCCCCGCCGCAGCCGCCCCAGCAGCCACC
>Ga0255351_1000067_pt1 | contig 48281 bp, 31 predicted proteins | sample HBST25r2metaG_FD_186024 | JGI IMG/M metagenome (GOLD analysis project Ga0255351, IMG submission 186024) | Peat soil microbial communities from Stordalen Mire, Sweden - H.B.S.T-25.r2 | ecosystem: Environmental > Terrestrial > Soil > Wetlands > Peat | place: Sweden: Norrbotten County, Stordalen... | reverse complement strand
AACCAGTCAATGACCGATTCGGACCGCTATATAAACGCGGGACCTCCGACATCAGGAGAACCTGATATTGCCAGATGAGATCAGAGTATTGGCATTCAGGTAACAGCAAACGAATCGTGTGCGGCAGTCGTTCCGTGAAATGATCATCGAACTGGCCGATGGTTACCTATCACCGAGGGAAGTGTTGTATGTATGTACACTGGGTGATCTCGCCGGTCGAGAACACGGACCTTTTATCACATTTCTAAACACTTGGCGGGGGTAATCCTGGAATGATTCGATCGGTCGTGCTTTAGCCGGCAACACCGTCGTGCCATGTAGTCAGATTGCTGCCCAGCCAACGCTCGCAAAGAGCGAGCGTTGGCTGGGCAGGATTCAATTGATTGTTAGAGTGAAGGTGGTTGTGGGTGCCGGGGTTACCGATGGGCTTCCGGTCCCGGTCACCGTGAAAGTGTAACTTCCGGCAGTGGTTCCTGATTTGCCCGACCCACTCCCCCCGCCGCAAGCGGCCAATCCGCCCAACACCGTCATCAAGAGCAGAACACCAAGCATTGACCGCAAACCGCGCCGCCGCGCTGGAATTCCCAGGAAGACCAGGAAGGCCAGAACCGCGCCGCCGGTCCATGCGCCGCCCGCCGCCGGGCGCATCATCGCGCTGCCGGATCCGGTTGTGGTTACGGTGACGGTGGCCGTCCCGGTTGTTGTGCCGCTGCTCAGGGTTACCGTCGAACTGCCGCCGGAGCAGGTGGGTAGATCCTTTGCGCCAGTGGGCGAAGTAGTCAGTGCGCAGGTAAGCGTGACGGTTCCCGCATAACCAGTCGCCGTGTTCACAGTTACGGTTGAGGTTGCGGGCGATCCCGATGCAACGGCAGCCGGCGTGGTCGCCGCCAGCGAAAACACGGACTCGGTCACAGTCACGGAAGCCGTTCCCGTGCCTGCAATATAATTCGAGTCCCCACTGTAGCTCACTGTTAGGGTGTCGGTTCCGGCGCTCAAGCTATTGGCCGGAATAGTGAAAGTATAACTGCCGCTGGAGAGCGTTGCGGCCGCTGAGGTGTAGCCGCCGCTGGAAAGCGTGACCGTCCCTGTGGGTGTTACCCCGGCGCCGGTCACTGCGGTCGCCACACTCAGTGTGGAACCCGAGTCCTGGGTGGTTGCCGCGGGAGTCACTGTCACGGTTGGAGTCAGTGGGAGCGCTGTCACCGTCACCGAGGCCGTTCCGTTAGCCGAAGCATAGTTCGAGTCTCCGCCGTAGGTGACGGTAAGGGTGTCAATTCCAGACTTGAGGCTGTTGGCCGGAATTGCGATGGTCGCGCTGCCGCTAGAGAGCGTTGCGGCCGTTGAGGTGAAACCGCCGCCGGACAGAGTTACCGTCCCGGTAGGCGTGGGATTGCCGCTGCCGCCGCTCACGGCTACTGTCACCGTCAACGCCTGCGCCGTTGTGATGCTGGATGGATTCGGCGTCACCGTCATTTTGGGCGTTGCCAAAGCTGTCGCGCTTATAGTCGTAGTCTGGACTTGCCCGGCGGCCTGCTGCTGATGACCGACATTGTCCGTGGCCATGGAATAGAAGGAGTAGCTGTTGTTGACCAACCCGGTATAGGTAGCGGAGGTCAGAGTGGTGGCCGGCAGCCACACGGAATAGGCGCCGCCATTGATGGAGACGAAGATGTTAAAGCCGGCTATGCCCGAGCCGCTGGGGTCACTGCCCGACCAGCTCACAGGAATCGAAGTCGAGGTTGTGGTTGCTGGCAACGCATCTACTGCGCTGATCGGCGCGGTGGTGTCGATGGTGTTGGTCACCGTGTTGGTGGCGATGGCAGCATTGACGTCGAAGACGATCGAAGCCGTGTTACTGATTGCTGTGCCGTCGGCCAAACTGGCCTTGGGCATGACGCTGAAGGTTACATAGCCCGTGCCCTCGTTGCTGGAGTTATTGGGCGGCAGGAAACCAGCCAGGGGATTGGCGGGCAGCCCGCCGGTAACGGGATCCACCGACTGCATCTTCCAACTGAGGACGCCGGTACTAGCATTCAGTGAGGCGGTGACCTTCACCGGGTTGGGATCTGTCGAGACGTTCACCTGGCCGGTATAACTCTGCCCTCCGTTAGGCACATTGATCGTCACATTGTTGAACTCGATCTGGTCGAGCTGGACGGTGGACCAATCGAGATTCGCGTCCAGCGGATCGCTGACGGTCACAATCTCCGCCGGTGCGGTGGCGCTTGACTCGTTCTCAAAGTAGATGGTGTAGGAGATGGGCGTGCCAGCCGGAATATAGCCCTGATCGCCGAAGCCCGAAGTGAGCTTGCCGTTGGGATCCTTGGGACTCCCGCTTGGAATATTCGTGGGATCTTTCGGCTGCTTGTGGAACAGAGGATCTCCGGGATTATACGGCGGAATTGGAGGCACGGGCGGAGGAGTATTTGGCGGTGTCCCTCCACACGGACGCTGGTGGATGTTCGCCGGGATATTGTCTTCCCCCCCGTAATACTTATGAGCGCCCCAATTAAAGAGCACTTGGCTGCCCTCGTCGATTGTTCCCGATAGTGCACCCAGCCACTTGAAAGCTGGATGCGGTATAAAGCTGCTCATATTCGCGGCCAGCATTCCGCCGTCGTGGATGACTCCGACCCAGTCACGATGAGCACCATTCGTTACCAGACTTCCCTCTGTTGGAACCATGCCGATTTGCCCAGCGACATGCCCCACCAAAGCCATTTTTCCCCCTGGTATTAATCCAATTAGCCCAGATCCAACATTCAGAGCGCGGCCAGAAGTTGAACTGCCAAAATCGCTGATGTCATCAACAAAAGTGCGATCTTGGTCCCCGGGGCAAGTACCATTGGGATCCATTGAGATAAGCGGGTTGTTTGTCGAATAGCGGTAAAGATTGGTGCCGCCCGCCAATCCAATCGGGTCCTGCTGCACGAAGCGCCCTAGGGCAGGACTATACCAGCGATTGCGCATGAAGTAGAGGCCGCTGCCCTCGTCCATCACGCCAAACTCACCGACATAGGTGAAGGGATTGCTAACTCCTGTTATGCTTGTGGTCTTTTCTCCAAAAGGCAGATAGGTGTAGCTGTTGACGACGCTGCCGGTGGCATTGGTCATTTGTGCGGTGTTGCCTGCCGCGTCAAAGTTGTAATAAGCTGCTGTACCGCCAGCGGGAATCGAACTGGTCAGGTCGAGACCAAACGTGTAGTGAGAGACAAGTTGCCCGCTCCCATTGAACTCCGCTTCCACGTAGCCCAAGCCAGACGGATCATTCAAATACTGCGTCACGGATCCATTATGCGTTGCCGCCACGCGGTTTCCCAGGCCATCGTACTGATAAGTCCAGGTGTCGGTAGCGTCAACCATGCCGATGAGGCGATTGTCGTCGTCGTAACTGTAGGTCCAGCCTCCGCCGGAGATCAGATTGCCGTCGGCATCATACTGATACGCGGTCGCGCCGACTGCGGTGACCTCATTCAGGTTGTTGAGATTGTAGTTCGCGGTTGAAGTGCTAAGGATGTTTCCGTCCGCATCGTAAGTGAATTGATCGCCTCCGCCGAGCATCGTGAAGGAAACAATCTGACTATCAGCATCATAGCCAAAGGTCCAGGCACCGTTAGGCGCGTTCATGGCGATCTGATTGCCAAGAGCATCGTAAGTATAGTCAAACTTGCTCAGCACAGCACCACCGGAGGAGTAGTTGATAAGGTGCAGCAGGTTATCATCCGCATCGTAAGCAAAGGTGGTGTACGTTCCGTTGCCCATCAGCTTCTTGGTCAGACGGCCCATCGCATCGTAGGTATAAGCGACGATCGAAGCGCCGCTGCCATTGGTGAGTTGCGAGAGCCTGCCTGCGGCATCGTAACTGTAGTTGACCTTGAAGCCGGTTGAATCCGCCATGCTCGTGCGCTGGCTTCCGCTGTTATATGCGTATTGAATAGACTTTCCGTTCGGATAGCTCACGCCTGTCAAGCGATCCGCAGTGTCATAGGTGAAGTTAGTGATTCCATTCGAGGCCGTTACCGAAGACAGATTATTGTGGTTGTCGTAGGTATAACTCACCTGTGCTCCGCTGGCATAGGTCTTCGATGTGGTCAGATTCTTGGCGTTGTAGGCATAGTTGATGGTATGACCGCGACGGTTGGTCCAACCAGTGATGTTACCGTGGCTGTCATAGGTGTACTGCTCTGCATTTCCGTCTGGATAAGTGGTCGCCGTTTGGTTGTTACGGCTGTCATAGGCAAAGGACGTGGCATTGCCAGCGGCATCGGTGAAAGATTGCAAGCTGTTGTATGCCATATACGACTGATTCTCCTGATTGCCGAGTGGATCGATCATGGAAGCTGGATTGCCCAGCGCATCGTAGCTATAGAAGGAATTCGTTCCCAGCGGCTCATGGACTCCGGCGAGTTTGTTTTCCGGATCATACGAGAATTGCGTCACCGAACCCAGCGGGTCGGTATATTGCACGGGACTTCCATATGCGTTGGGCATGGATTTTGCAACATTGCCAGCAGCATCGGTGGTGGTGACCGCTCCGGTGGCGTTATAGGAGAAGGTCAGCATCCCGATGTTTCCATCGAGATACGTGCTGGCGATCCGGCCCAGGCTGTCGTAAGTGAAGTAAGTGTGAGTTCCATCGGGATAAGTAATGGTATTTACCCCGATCGCTGGCTCACAATTTGTTGCTACGCAGGAATCACTGAAATAGCCGACGCCCGAAGCTTCGCCTTCGTTCCAAGACAGACTGGTTGTTCCACTCATATTGGTGATCGAAGTCAGGAACGTCGAGTTCAGGCTGTCGTTCTTGATGTCATAAGTGTAGGTTGTGATTCGGCCTACGGGATCGGTGGACTGCGTGATATGACCCAGCGTATCGTAGGCAAAAGTGATCGTGTTGCCGAAGTTGTCAGACGCGCCTGTGACTAGATCATTGGTATACGCGAGCGTGATGCGGTTACCGTTAAGGTCCTGATTGTAGTCGAGCAGGTGGCGGTTGGTTGTGTTGGTAACTGGATCAACCATGAAATGATAGACAACTCCGCTGCTTTCCGTTAGCAACCAACTCCCGTCCGTGGCGATTGACAGGACGCCTTTGTCTCCTGTAGATCCAAGGTACTGATTTGAGTTAGCCGTATCCAATGTCGGGAATTGCCGGGCGCTGCCGTCCGGATAGTGAACAACAGGGGCACTGTTATATATTTCGGCGGTGATGTCAAAGGCATGGCTCCCGCCAAAGCCGAAGGCTCCTTGATGGTAGCGCTGGTTGAAGACTCCAAAGCCGTCTTTTAGATACTCGAAATTCAGCAGGTGGCTGAAGTCGTGTTCGTAAATCCCCACCTGGCTCAATGCGGTGGCGTCGGTGGCTAACAGATTGTTTACGCCCACGCCATCGAGAAGATCCAAGCCGCTCGATTTATAACCGGCACCATTGAGCAACTGCATACAGGTTCTTGAGAATCCCGCAGTGCTGGCGAAGGGCGGTTGAAAGGCGCTGCAGAATGCCGCCGCATCTTTAAAGCTGCCCGCTGGAACATCTACGATAACGGGTTCACAAGGCAGAACACCACCACCCACTTCAGCATGAGCAAAGCTGTTGCTCTTAACTCTGGATACTCCTGCCAGCACACCACAACCCGAGCCTTCCTCTTCCTCTTCCGCGATGTACCCGATCAGTATGTCGGGCGTTGCTGCATCAAGATGCTGCACGGTAAAGGTAACCGGGTCGCCCGTCGGCATGGCCTGGAATTGAATGCTGCCGTGTGCGCCCGCTGGCAGCACGCCCGCCGGTCCCTGCTGGTCGATGCCCAAAACCAAACCTGAGGTGAAAGTGCTTTCATACTGCTGCGTGAAGTTTGTGCTGCAACTCGCGCACTCGGGCGGAATCTCCGCCAGTGTTGCTCCGGTCGCAGTGAGCCAGATCAGTGGCGCAGGCACATCCGCGCCGCTAATGTTGGTATAGTTCAGCGTGACCGTGGCCGGGAAGCCGCTGCGGAATTCCTGCGGAGTTTCCAGGTCAACTTGTACCAGTTGGCTGGCGGTGGCGGTGGATGCAGCCGTAACGGTCAGCGCATTGGTGAGCGAGACTGTGCTGCCGCCTTCGGTCACTTGCGCCGTGTAACTGCCCACTGGCATGTTCGTCATGGAAAAAGTAACATCGGCGTGGGTGGAGTCAGCAACGAAAACACTGCTGGAACTTATCGAACCGAGGGAACTGCCACCGTTGGCGACCAGTTGGAAGGTTGAGGCGCTGGTAAAGCCGCCACCCACAAAGGTCAAAGTAGCCGAACCGTTGTTGCTGACGGCCGTTCCCGGCGTCACCGAGGTCAGCGAGAATTTCACCGGGCTGACGGTCAGGGTATATGCCACCGGGGTGGCTGTCAGCGCCTGCGCATAGACCGTAACGTAATAAGTCTGGCTGGAGGCATTGGCGATCACCGCGCTCGCCGTGGGCGAGTTCCATTCCACCTGCTCGAAGTCGTATTGCTGCGGGGTGGGTACATAGCCCTGGCCGATGAAGAGCTGCACCGATCCTGCACTCGTTTGAGAAGAGTTGGCGCTCAGGGCCAGATTCAGATGGACGCTCTGGCTGGTGCCGGGGAGAATCTTGTACCACCATGATTGCCCCACCGCAGAGAACGATCCGCCCTGTGAAGTGCCGCCCACGGTCAGCGTCGGCAGATCGACCGCGACCAGATCCAGCGATTGCCCGCTATTGTTGGCGGTGTTTTGTCCCTCGAAGATTTCCCCGAGGACGTTGGTCTTCACCTCCCAGCGGTGATTGCCCACCACCGTGCCGGGAACCACAACTGTCGCCGTGCCGCTATACGTCGCGCCCGGTCCAAGCACCACGCCCGCGCCTTCCAGGAACTGACCGGCATAGACCTCCACGGGGTTCGTGTCAGGGTCGTGTACCAAATAAACGGCATCGTGCCACGGCCCGTAGGCAGTGCCAGTGCCGATATTGGTAATCGTCCAGTTGACCTGCGCCTGGCCATCGACCATGGCGCTCGATGGGCCATCCACCGCGCTGACCGTGAAGTCGATATTCGACGGCGCGCTCTGCACAAACTCCAGCGCGCCCATGTCAGGATAGTTGCCGTTCGCATCCGCAGTGCCGGTCTTTTTTGTCACCAGCGGATCGTTGTAACGCGCATCGCCCATGGCGTCGGTGAGTGGATAATTGGCTACCGTTCCGTTGGCGGCGTCAATCGCCGGAGAACCGTAATTCAGCCGGAAATCGTTCTGCGCTTCGTTCACAAAGACAGGATCGGCGGAGATATTTCCGTTGCTGCCCGTCGGATCGGTGATGCCTGTGTAGTTGGCTACTCCGGCGACACTGGTCCACACATCGTTGTTCTGGAGCGCCGTGAAGCTGCCGCCGCAGCACTGGATTACGCCGCCCCAGGTGCTGGAGTTGCTGTTGGTGATGATGGAATTGGAGATGTCCACATTGCCGCCGTGCGCCATGACGCCCGTGGAGTTGCCGTCGAAGGTGTCGTTGACCACATGCACCGTCGAACCCGAAAAGGCGTTGATGGCGCGTTCTTCATTCAGGTAGAAGATCGTGTCGGTCACCGTGACCGTGTCGCCTCCGCCAGAGTATCCGGTCCAAAGGCCGGTCCAGAAGGATTTGGCAAGGATGCTGTTGGAGATTGTGACGACGGCATTGCTCCCCGTCTGGATCGTGCCTAGCTGGTTGGTGGCAGTCGGTGGGCCGCCGCCATAGAGGATGTGAACGTGATCGAACGCGGCCGTGGTGCCCGTTCCGTTGATCGAGATCGATCCCCAATCGCCTGGCGCGGGCAAGGTGGCGCTGCCGTTGCCGTTGGTGTCTCCACCCACCGAATCGTCATTGATTGAAGTGAAGTAGATCGGCTGGGCCAGGGTGCCGTTGGCGACCAATTGTCCGCCCGGCTGCACGTCAATACCCGCGCCCGAATCGAATTTAAGAATCGCGCCCGGCTGAATGCTCAGAACAGCACCGCTGGGCACCACCAGTGTGCCGGATATCTCATAGACCTGCGTTCCCAACAGAGATTCGCTGGAGCCGAGCGTCCCGCTCAACGTGGCTTTCGTGTACAGGATCTCGGTATTGGCGTTGGTACTTAGTTGCCCATTCGCCATCACTACGATTCCTTGCCACTCGCCCGCTGTCGGCAGGCTGACTCCGGCGTTGAAATCCGTATTGCCGCCGTTGCTGCTGTCATCGAAGGTAGTAAAGATAACCGGAGCGGTGTTTCCACCCAGCGCGTTGAGAATGCCACCTGCTTCCACCAGAATCTCAGCTCCGGGAAGAGCCTTGACCACAGTTCCAGGGTCGATGGTCAGCGTGATACCGGAGGGAACCACAACGATGCCGTCCAGCGCATGAACCTGGCTGGCGCTCCATTCCTGGCTGGTGGCAAGCGTGCCGGTGTGCCAGGTCACTGAGTTGTTGACGGCTACAGTTTTCGGCACCAGCACTGTGCTCCCGTTCTGTTCGTGAACCAGCAGGCGCAGTTCGTAGAGACCATCGGGAGCCGTCGTGGTGTCCCAAGTAACTGCTGAAGAGGAGCTTGCACTCTTGGCGACTGTAAATATCTGAGGACCGGCGGCAATCACATCCACCGTCGTACCGGCGTCCGTATACCATTGCAGAGTTTCCGTGCCATGCAGCACACTGCCTGTGGGCGAAACCCAGAAGCTCTCCAGCGCGTTGCTGAAGACTATCGTGCCGCTGTTTCCTGCTTTATTGGTCGCCTGCCCGCCCGCCGCGCTGATCTGGCTTTGTGCAAAGCCGGAGTCAGAACCATAGTAGACTGCCACGCGGCCACCACCGCCGCCATAGCTGCCCGCGCCGCCATCGACGTTGATAGTGCCCGTGCCCGCTAAAGAGTTCGCGATCAGGTAGACCGAACCACCGGAACCGGAGCCACCACCGCCGCTACCAGCCGCGCCGTTGGCCGAGATGGAACCGTTCAAGGTCAGCGATCCGGTTACATTGAGCCGAACCGCGCCGCCGCCCGATGCGCCTGCGCCTGAATTCCACTGCCAGGGAATCGCAAAGCCACCCGATCCAAGATCGACCGGTGCGGTGCTGGAACCGTACGTACTGCTTGAGGTGTTGCCGCTGCCTACGCCGCCGTAGGAGCCGCCAATGTTGTTGCCGTTGCCTGTACCGAAACCGGGACCGGCCCCGGCCCCGTAGCCCTGACCGTCGGCGTTGATGGTACTGCCCGCATCCACTTGAACCGACGCCGCATCAATCGTGACGCCCGAGCCAACCCAGGAACCGTACACCTGCGAACTGCTGTTCGCGCCGAGCAGAACGATAGTAGAGTTGCCCGTCACCACGACCGCGCCTGTAGCACTCACCGTCGCGCCGCCGCCAACCGTCAGCAAGCCACTATTCTGGACGGTAATGCCGTTGTAAATCGGCGTAGATCCCGCGGACATTGTGAAGTTCTGATAAATATTCAGGTTGTAGTTGGTCACTGAGGTGTCGAAGAAGGCAGATGTGCCATTGCTGCCGGTTTTGCTGCTTCCCGCACCGCCGCTGGCTGTCGAAGCAGTAAAACCTGTAAAGGAGTTGTTGGCTGCGTAGTAAATCGCCATCCGACCGCCGCCGCCGCCGTAGGAACCCGCGCCGCCGTTGGCGTTAAAAGTCCCCGCACCCGCCAGCGATCCCGCCGTCACATAAATCGAACCGCCTGAACCCGAGCCACCACCGCCAATGCCCGCTGCGCCGTTAGCCGAGATGGTGCCGTTCAAGGTCAGTGATCCCGTAATATTGAGCCGAATCGCGCCGCCACCCGACGCACCTAAGCCTGAATTCCATTGCCAGGGAATCGCAAAACCGCCTGAACCAAGATCGAACGGCGCAATGGTGGAACCGTAGATGCTGTCGGATGTGTTGCCGCTACCCACGCCACCGTAGGAGCCACCAATGTTATTGTTGTTGCCTGTACCGAAACCGGGACCGGCTCCGGTCACGTACCCCTGCCCGTCGGCGTTGATCGCGCTGCCCGCATCCACTTGAACCGACGCCGCATTGATTGTGACGCCCGCGCCAGCCCAGGCGCTGTTCACCTGCGCGCTGGTATTCGCGCCTTGCAAGACGATATTCGAGTTACCCGATACCGTCAACGCGCCCGAAGTATTGACCGTCGAGCCGCCGCCAATCGTCAGCAAACTGCCGCCGGAGACTGTAATCGACTGGCTGGAAAGCGTGGTGGCCGCGCCAAAGGTCAGCGTGGCACCGTTAGAAAGGGTGATTTTGTCGTAGGTCAGGACCTGCCCGCCGGGCACAACCAGATTTTGCGTCAGGGTCAAATTACCGTCGCCGCCATAGAGATAGACCGTGCCAGAACTGCCTTTATTGGTTGCGCTTCCGCCACTGGCGGTGATCTTCGTCAGATCGAAACCGCTGTTCGTCGTGTAAAGTACAGCAATGCGTCCGCCACCACCGCCGACGCCGCCGGTCGGTCCGCCGATGCCGCCAGTTGCCGCCATCGAACCGGAACCGCTGATCGTCGCTGCCGTAATGTAGATCGAGCCGCCCGATCCACCCATGCCGCCGCCCGAAGATGCAACCGTATCACTGACTCCACCATATTCTGTTCCGGCCGCTCCATCGGCTGTGATCAAGCCGTCGAGCGCCAGAGTTCCGGTTGCGTTTAGCCGAATCGCGCCGCCGCCCGAGTTGCCATAACCCGAGTTGCAGCAGCCCACAGCACCGCCGGAGCCGAGATCGGTCGGTGCCAGATACGAGCCATAGGTCGCCCCGGCTGAGTTGCCCGAGGAATATCCGCCCGCGCCGCCGTAAGAACCGCCCGCCCAGTTGGTTGTTGTTCCCGGACCGGACCCGGCCCCGTAGCCCTGACCGTCCGCGCTGATCGTGCTGGTCGCGTCCACTTGCACGCTGCCGGCGCTGATCGTCACCCCCGCGCCCGCCCACGCTCCGCTCACCTCCGCGCTGGTATTGATAGCCTGCGTGATGATCGTCGAGCCGCCCGTCAAAGTCAGCGCGTCCGCAACCGTCACCGTCGAGCCGCCGCCAATGGTCAGCGTGCCGCCATTCGATACTGTAATGCTGCCGACCGCAACCGTTGTACCGCTTCCCAGTGTCAGCGAACCCTGATTGTTCACCGTAATACTGGCGAAATTCAACTTCGAATTTGCCGGAAATACGAGGTCTTCAGAGACCGTGAGGTTCGTGTTTGCACCGACCGTGTCAAGCGTATAGACAGTTCCTACTGCACCCGTAGTGCCTGTGCCCTGTCCGCCGATACCGCCGTTGGCCGTGACCAGCGCTAAATTGAAGTTGCTGTTGGTGGCAAAATAGACCGCCACGCGTCCGCCGCCACCAGCATTTGCACCATTAGTTGTTCCGCTGCCGCCGTTGGCCGCGATGCTGCCCGAACCGGCAAAACTGATCGTATGGATGTACACCGATCCGCCCGAACCAGCCCCGCCTGCATTTGAATAATTGGCACTGTTGCCCCCGTTGGCCGTGATGATTCCGTTGTCGGTCAGGGTTCCGCTTACATTGAGTTGAATAGCCCCGCCGCCGTTGCCCGCATACCCGCAGCCATTGCTGCCGCAGCCGCCACCCGAACCTAAATCAGTTGGCGTTGTCGCCGATCCATAAATAGCAGCCGTGTTAAAGGCACCCACACCGCCATAAGTGCCTCCCACGCCACTCTGACTAGGCGCGCCGCCCGGACCGTCGTTGAGCGCGTAACCCTGACTGTCGGCATCGATCCAGCCGGTAGCATCTACCTGCACGTTGGCGGCGTTGAGCGTCACGCCCACGCCCGCCCAAGCGCCATTCACCTGCGCCGTTGTATTGGAGGATTGCAGCATTAACGTTCCGCCCACCTCCAGTTTGTTGGTCACGGTGATCGTCGAGCCGCCGCCCACCGTCAGCGTCGCGCCCGGCTGCACGGTCAGATTGTTGTAGGTGACATTGCTTGACGCAGGCAGCGTGAACTGCTGATAGATGTTCACGTTATTGTTGGCGACCGATGTATCGAAGAAGCCGACGGTGCCATTGGTGCCGCTGCAATTGGCGCAATTGATGCTACTTCCGCCCAGCGCTGTCGAAGTTGCAAAACCAGTGAAGTTGCTGTTGGTGCCGTAGTAGACTGCCACGCGCCCGCCGCCGCCGGCATTCGCGCCTTGACTTGTTCCACTGCCGCCGTTGGCGTTGAAGACGCCCGCGCCCACCAGAGATCCGGCAGTCACATAGATCGATCCACCCGAGCCGGCACCTCCTGCATTTGAATAATTTTGGCTCCCTCCGCCATTGGCTGAGATGATTCCGTTATCGGTCAGGGTTCCGCTTACATTGAGTTGAATAGCCCCGCCGCCGTTGCCCGCATACCCGCAGCCATTGCTGGCGCAGCCGCCGCCCGAACCCAGATCAGTCGGTATCGTCGACGATCCATAAATAGCAGCCGTGTTATAGGCACCCACACCGCCGTAAGTGCCTCCCATGCCATTCTCGATGGGCGCGCCGCCCGGTCCGGCTGATACACCGTAGCCCTGGCTGTCCGCATTGATGCTGCTGCCCGCGTCCACCTCGACCGTCGCCGCGTTCATCGTCACGCCGGTTCCCGCCCACGCGCCATTGACCTGCGCCGACGTATTCGCGCCTTGCAGGACGATATTCGAGTTCCCAGTCACCACGACCGCCCCGCTCACCGTGAGCGTGGACCCGCCCGCCACCGTCAAGGTTGCCCCGTTCTGCACCGTCAGGCTATTCAATTGATAGGTGCCCGCGGCCCAGCTCGCATTCGAAGTGACGACGACATCCCCCGTCTGCGCAACCACGCTGGACGGCAGGGCGAAGAACAGGATCGAGAGCAGTAGAACCGACGTTTTCATCAGAAAGGCGGATTTCATGGCTTATCTCCAGGGTTTGTTGGCTGTTGCTTGTGGCTTTTGCTGGACGCGCACGTTCGGGAAAAATCTCGCGCGACCGGATGGAGTGAAAGTGAAGGAAAGTCTGCCCGACGGCCTAAGAGTTGCAGAAACAATCACCCAGGAAGAAGTTCATCATCTCTGGTTTGAGCCGTTTACAAAAAAGTTTCAGTGTTATTTCAAACAACTAGCCGAGCATCTTTCCCATTCTTAGTGGACCCTTATTTTGAACTCCAACCGAATAGCGGGAAGTGAGAGAAAACCGGCTCAGATCTTTTGCAAATCTACAAAAAATCAGCCAAAGAACACCTAATAAAACTAAAATCCCGTGATAAATGCTAGACTTGGAATGAAAATTTCGCGGCACGCCGCACGCTCGGAGGCGGTCTTTGCAGCTCGAACAGGGAGAAATCACCTTACTCTTGGGGAAGTGGCGGGACGGAGATCCCTCGGCTTTCGCCGAGCTTCTGCCCCTTGTATACCCGCATCTGCGCGTGGTGGCCGGAGCTTATCTTCGCCGCGAGCGAAATCCAGACACCATGCAGGCCACCGCTCTGGTACACGAGTTATATCTGCGCCTGTTGAACCAGAAAAAAGTCATGGCGGATAATCACCGGCATTTCTACGCCTTTGCGGCCAAGGTGATGCGCATGATTCTCATCGATCATGCCCGCGAATGCCAGACGCAGATACGCGGCGGCGACCTGGTGCGCATCCCTCTCAGCGACGACCTTTCCTGGGTGAATATCGACAGTCCGGAGCTGCTGGACCTGAATCGCGCGCTGGATGCCCTGGCCGCGATCGACGCCTACAAGGCTCAACTGGTTGAACTGCGCTACTTTCTCGGTTGCACGGCCGAGGAGACGGCGGAGCTGATGCAGGTCTCCAAGGCCACCGTCAATCGCGACCTGAGATTCATTCGAAGCTGGCTTTACCGCCGCATCCATCCCGGTGTCGTCGAGGAATTCGCCGCGCTGTGATCCAATCCTGTTCCGCATCTCGCAATCTACATGAGAGTGCAAGACAACCTCGGGGATTTCGCACAAATGAAAGACACAACAGATAGCTTGCTGCGCGTCGAAGCGATATTCAACGAGGCTCTCGCGGCTCCCAGTGAAGCGCGCAAAGAATTGATCGCGGCCCGGTCGAACGGGGACCCGGAACTGATGGCCGAAGTCTGCGCTCTGCTCAAAGCCTGTGAGGTGGCGGAGAATCTGACGGCCTCCAGCCAGCCGCCTGAGGAAACCGGCGCGGAGAGCGCCGATCCCCAGCGCATCGGCAATTATCTGCTGGATCGCTTGCTGGGCCGCGGCGGAATGGGCGCCGTCTATCTGGCGCATCGCGCGGATGGGGAATTCAAGCAGCAGGTCGCCATTAAACTGATCGACCTGCCCCTGGCCACGGAGGTCTTTCGCCAGCGCTTTCGCCAGGAGCGGCAGATTCTGGCCGGCCTGCAGCATCCCTACATCGCCCGCCTGCTCGATGGCGGAGTGACTACCGGCGGCGATCCCTATCTAGTCATGGAGTATGTCGATGGAGTGCCCATCCATCGTTATTGCGAAGACCACACCCTCTCCGTCGCTGATCGGATCGCCTTGTTTCTGCGTGTCTGCGAGGCCGTGCAATTTGCCCATCAGAACTTCGTTGTCCACCGCGATCTGAAGCCGGATAACATTCTGGTGGCCGAAGACGGCACGCCCCGCCTGTTGGACTTTGGAACCGCCAAGCTGCTCTCGCCCTCCTTTGCCCCGGCGGGTGGCGGATTGACGCAGGAAGGCTATCAATCCTTCACGCCGCTCTTCGCCAGCCCAGAGCAGGTGCTAGGCCATCCGGTTACTGCGGCCTCGGACACCTACTCGCTGGGCGTGCTCCTCTATCTGTTGCTGACCGGCTCGCGGCCCTACGAACTGGCCGAACTTACCACGGCCGAGATGCTGCGCGCCATCTGCAATGAGCCGCCGCGCCGCCCCTCTACGACGGATGGAAAACGGCTCAATCCTGATCTGGACGCCATCCTGATGAAGGCGTTGCGCAAGGAGCCTGACCAGCGTTATCTGACCGCTGAGCAACTCTCCGCCGATCTCCGCGCCTATCTGGAAGGTCTGCCAGTGGCCGCGCGCCGCGGTAACTTCCGCTATCGTGCCGCCAAGTTCATCCGCCGCAATCGCATTGCCGTGGGGGCTTCGGCGCTCCTTGCCGCTTCCCTGATCGCCGGTGTCATCGGCGTGGCATGGCAATCCAAGGTGGCCAACGACGAGCGCCGCAAAGCCGAAGCCAGCGCCGCAGATCTTCGGCAATTGAGCGACAGCCTGCTCTCCGAGCTGGACGAAGCTATCCAGCAGATTCCCGGTTCCACCGGCGCGCAAAAGCTGCTCGTCACCCGCGTTCTTGAGCACCTGGACCGCATGGCCCATGACTCCCTCGGCAATCGTCAAACGCGTCTCGATCTGTCGGATGCCTATACCCGGCTCGGCAATATACAGGGCAACACCTATTTTCAGAATCTCGGCGACTTCAACGGCGCACTGGCCAGCATGGACAAAGCCATCGCACTGATTGAACCGCTGACGGCCAATGGATCGAAGGACACCGAAGCTCTGTTCAGATTTGCGCTTGCACAAGAGAATCGCAGCGAGATTCTCTTTGGCACCACTCGCATGCCGGAGGCTGTAGCCGCCTTGCAGCAATCCATTGCGACCCACAAGCGCATTCTTGCACTTACCGGGGTCACCCCTAATCAGCTATGCGACGCGGCCACCGCTTACGGCATTCTGGGCGATGAGTTAGGCAACGCCGGAAGTGAAAGTCTGTACGATCTTCCAGACGCTCTCTCCGCTTACCAGAAAGACCGTGATCTTGCCATCCGCGCATTGAGTCTGGCCCCCGGCCTGATTCGCGCGCAACGCACTCTGGTAATTGTCCAGATGAAGATAGGAGAAATCGAAAGCGAGCTCGATCCTGCGCAAGCGCTCGATGATTTTCGGCAAGGTCTGCAAAGCGCCGATGCACTGCCCCCAAGCGAACAGGATGGCCTCCGTATGAAGCGGGTGCGCAGTTCTCTGCTGGAAGACGAAGCTGGTGTCCTGATTGATTTGGGAGAGTATGCCGCAGGAAATGCGATTTACGCGAAAGAAGCTCTGGACAAGCAGAAGCTGGCGGCGGCTGACCCGCTGGACCTGCGCGCGCAATCCGACTGGCAAACCGCATTGGATCGTGAAGCGTCAGGTTATGAAGTCGCCGCTGAACCAGGGTTGTCGGTCAATGCAGCAGACAGACGGCGCAACCTTGCCGCCGCGGAAGTGCTGATTGCTCAGGAAGTAGACATTCTACAAAAATTGCTCAAGAAAGATCCATCCAACGATGAGTACCGCCCTGTGCTTGCAGGCGCGCAAATTTGGCTGGGTACGATTCGCTTCATCCTGCACGCATCCAAAGATTCTCCGGCGCTGATCAAGGCGGGCCTCGCCACCATGCGAGAGCTGGAAAAAAATGATCCGGATTCTCCAGCGAACCTGGACACTGTCGCGAATACCTTTCTGATCGTGGAACCCGCCAGCTTCAGAGACCCGCTCTTTTCCGTCTCTTGCGCCGAGCGTGCCGTTACCTTGACGCACAGAAAGCTGCCTTCGATGCTGCTGACCCTGGCCCTGGCCTATCGCGCCACCAGTCAGGTCAACAAGAGCCGCTCCGCCGCGCAGGAAGGGTTGGCTATGCTGCCCGCCCCGCAGCCGGGAAGCGCCAAACCCCGCCTGCGCAAGCTGCTCGAAATTCAGACTCAGCCTGTGATTTGAGGCCTTTCCTGAGCAGGGAGGGTGAAATCGCCACAGTGATATCAAATCGCTCCCAGATCGAACCATCAGACTGAACCGAATACGCCGCCAGTGATACACAACGGTCAGAATAGGCATCGGTAAACGCCGATGTCGCTAAAATGGATTCTGGGTTGTTGCAAAATCGCCGAGGCGCTCATCGACGGGCAGTTAGGTCCTCAAATGTCGCTATCGCGACTGGAATACGTTCCTGCCGTCAACTCGATTCTTCATGCGTCGATGCGGCAATTCGACGAGAATTGGCGTTGCTACACTGGGATGCAACTAAAACTGCAAGCGCACATCCAATAGACGATGGAATCACTCGATATTGCCCCGAGCACTGCTCAACCCGCCTCCGACCCCAGCGGTAAAGAGATTCGCTTTGTCTTTGATAACACGTATGCGCGATTGCCGGAGCACTTCTTCGCACGATTGAACCCTACACCGGTTGCGGCACCGCGGCTGGTGAAGGTGAATGTGAGGTTGGCGCGAGAGTTGGGACTCGATGCGGACGCGTTAGCGAGCGAGCAAGGCGTGGAGATTCTGGCTGGGAACCGCGTGGCCGAGGGGGCCGAGCCTGTGGCGCTGGCCTATGCCGGCCACCAGTTTGGGTATTTTGTGCCGCAGCTTGGCGATGGGCGCGCCAACCTATTGGGCGAAGTGGTGGGGCGGGACGGCGCGCGCTACGACATCCAGCTCAAAGGCTCCGGTCGGACTCCTTTTTCGCGTGGGGGCGACGGCAGGGCAGCGCTGGGGCCGGTGTTGCGTGAGTACATTGTGAGCGAGGCCATTGCGGCGCTGGGCGTGCCGACCACGCGGGCGCTGGCCGCGGTGACCACCGGGGAATGGGTGCTGCGCGAAACGTCCCTACCTGGAGCTGTGCTGACGCGGGTTGCGGCGAGCCACCTGCGTGTGGGCACGTTTCAATACTTCGCGGCGCGCGGCGATACAGACAGTCTGCGCACGCTGGCTGACTATGCGATCGCCCGCCACTATCCAGAGGCGGCGCAGGCCGCGCAGCCGTGTCGCGCGCTGCTCGATGGCGTCGTCGGCAAGCAGGCACAGCTGATTGCGCAATGGATGCTGCTCGGTTTCGTCCATGGCGTGATGAACACGGACAACACGTCGATCTCCGGCGAGACCATCGACTACGGCCCCTGCGCATTTATGGAGGCTTACGGTCCGGCCACGGTCTTCAGCTCCATCGACCACGGCGGACGCTATGCGTATGGCAACCAACCCAGCGCAGCGCTGTGGAATCTGGCGCGATTGGCCGAGGCATTGCTGTCGATTCTGGCGCAGGAAACGGGGAGTGAAGAGGCAGCGTTGGCTGCGGCGAACGAAGCGCTGAGTGCCTTTGAGCCGCAATACCAAGCGGCGCGCATGGCCGGACTGCGTCGCAAGCTGGGTTTATGCACAGAGCGCGAGGGCGATGTGGCTCTGGCGGAAGATCTGTTGCAACGCATGGCGACCAACCGCGCTGATTTCACGTTGACCTTCCGAAGGCTGTGCGATGCCGCGGCCTCGCCGGAAGCCGACGCAGGTGTTCGGAGATTGTTCGCCGACCCCGGCGCGTATGACGGCTGGGCTGCTGGATGGCGTAGGCGTCTCGACGAGGAGCCGAAAGATGTGCAAGCGCGTAGTGCGTTGATGCGGAGCGTGAATCCAGCAGTCATTCCCCGTAATCACTTGGTGGAAGCGGCGCTGGATGCGGCAAGCCGGCGGCAGAATTTCCAGCCCTTCGAGGAGTTGTTGGACGCCGTCTCGCGGCCCTACGAGGAGAGGCCGGAGCTTGAGAGATTGACGATCCCTGCCCGCCCCGAGGAAGCTGTTCTACAGACATTCTGCGGGACGTAAGCTGCTGGATAGAGTCGATGATCGCGAATTGCTGATCTGCGCGCAATTTGTTCGTGTAACTCAATTGGTGTGGAAGGTAAATACATCGGGCCGACTGTAGTGGCCTGCCACATCCAAGTCGAACTTGCCCCGGGGGATATCGTCCAGATCCAGGTCCGCAATTAATAGTCGTTCGCCTTCGGCCGGGCCAGAGATGATCTCTCCTCTCGGAGAAACAACGAGACTTCTCCCATTGATCTCGCCGCCCATCTCTCTCAGATCTTGCTGCCAATCTTCCTTGGTCAGGAACTGGCAGGCGTTCAGCACAAAACAACGCCCTTCATACGCAATGTGGCGCATACTCGCTTGCCATATCTCTCGCGCGTCCACAGTGGGTGCGCACCATAGCTGAACGCCCTGATTGTAGAGGTGCTGCCGGTACAAGGGCATGTAGTTCTCCCAGCAGATGGCCATGCCGATGCGGCCCAGTTCGGTATCCACTACTTGCATGGTTGAGCCGTCCCCTAATCCCCAAATCAGACGTTCACTGCCGGTCGGCATGAGCTTCCGATGCTTGGCGATAAGTCCCTGCTGAGGAGAAAAGAGGAGCGATGAACAATAGAGGGTGCCGCCAGCGCGCTCGACGACTCCGATCACAATATGCAGGTTGAGCTCCTTCGCCCAACTCGCCAGCGTCTCTGTCTCCGGGCCAGGGCATTGGATGGCGGCCTGAGAGTAGCGGCGAAAAAGCTCGCGTCCCTCATCGGTTCGATTTCCGACGGTGGCCCCAAAGGTCAAACCCTTCGGATAGCCGCCCAGGAGCGCCTCCGGTAATCGGACTTCTTCGTTGATGCTCTTCGGCGCTGCGGATTCTTTCAATCGATCGCTCTGGTATTGAAGCACTGCAGCGTCATCGATATCGACGACAAGCTTGTCACCGAGCAACCGGACCACGTGGCCGATCGCGTATTCGGCAAAGGTGACTCCGCGGAAGCGCAACCGGTAATCGTCCAGATATTGCTCCGCGATGTCTGCCAAGGCACGAATGCGGTTCTGTTGTACCTCTGTGATGTTGTGGATGCCGCGTTCAAGATCGCGTCTTCTCTGCTGCTCGGCCTCTCTTGCAACGGTTTTTGAACGCGAATGTGTCGATTCGCGGACGCGCTGTTTAGCAAATGAGAAGTCGTACCACCAAACGTTGTTTCGTCTGAAGAGCATCGCTCCGTCTCTCCTTCTCCCGATAGCGGGGGCAAGGCCCGGCGAAGCGCCGCCTGATCCGACCGATCACCGGGCTGTGACTTGGAAAGAGAGTCTGCACCGGAATCGGAATTGGAGCAAAAAATGGGCAAGCGAATTTGCAGCGCGGGCGCGTTGCGGTCAAGCAGCCAGAAGGGACACAAATCGGCTGTTGCGAAGAAAGGTGAGATTGAGGGACGGGAGGAGCAACTTGCCGCAGGAATTGATACAGGGTGCTACCTGTACCGCCTGGCGTTGAAATGGCTATGGCACAAAATCCACCACACTTGATTGTTTTTTGGGGATTTTGGGGTTCCGAACGCCTTGCAAGTTATTGATTTTATTGGCTCCTCAGGTAGGACTCGAACCTACAACCCTTCGGTTAACAGGCGCTCTCGTAACCATGGAGCACCTTTACTTTCAATGACTTAAACGGAGCAGAAAGTCGATTTTGGAGCACTTTCGGCACGCAACGGTCCCCAAAACGGTTCCCTGTTTGGTCGCGGCAGAACCCCGTAAGTTGTTGATTCTACGTAGAAGACCATTCGATGAGTTGCCGAAGGGTTGAAGAAAATGCAACTACTTAAAAACAAACGACTTGTTTATCCAAGAATTGGAACGGTTCCCCAACGGTCCCTAGACGGTCCCCAAACGGTTCCCCAATAACCTGCTGGTGTGAACTCAATTCTCGGATTCCTGAGCTAAGGTGCCTCGCCAGCCATGAAAATAACCATCGGGGCTTGCGGTTGCAAGAAATATATGGTACTTTTTCTTGCAGATGGTGGCGATTCGATATGAGACAAACAATTGAAAATAAAATCACATATCGAATCCGCGGAACAGGTGGAGGGTGGGCGTTCTCGCCACGCGACTTCCTGGACCTCGGAGGCCGCCCCACTGTCGATTCAGCACTTCACCGGCTGGAAAAGCGGAGCGAGATTCGCCGGGTCATTCGCGGCGTCTACGACTACCCGCGCTTCAGCAAGCTCCTCGACCAGCACCTTAGCCCAGACATTGACCAAGTTGCACGAGCCTTGGCGCGGAAGTTTCGCTGGCGCATTCAACCCAGCGGCGCGACGGCGCTGAATTTTCTCGGGCTTTCAACGCAGGTGCCGGCGCGCGCCGTCTATCTGTCGGATGGGCCGGACAAGACCTACCAGGTCGGCAACACCGCTCTGGCTTTCGAGCATACGGCCTTGAAGGAATCCGGGGTTAAGCTGAGGGAGAGCGGCCTGATCGTGCAGGCGCTCAAGTCGCTTGGACAGGAGCGGATTGCCCCAGAGGTCATTTCGAAGATTCGGGCATGGCTGCCGGAATCGCTGCGCGCTAAGGTGCTAGCTGACACAAAGACGGCGACGGGTTGGGTCTACAACGCAATTCAGCAAATCACCGAAGAGGATCAACATGGATAGGATAGCCACCGGATCGGCAACAGACAGGCGGGATTTATTCGGCGAGTCGGCCAGCCGACTCGGCATGAATCCCGCCATTGTCGAAAAGGATTTTTGGGTCTGCTGGATACTCAAACACCTCTTTGCGGAACCGGCGCTCAAGGACCAGATAGTCTTCAAGGGAGGCACGAGCCTTTCCAAGGTCTTCGGATTGATCGACCGTTTTTCGGAGGATATAGATCTGATCCTCGATTGGCGTCTGCTTGGGTACGGCCATGCCGAAGGCAACGATCCATACCAGACCATTCAGTCGAAGACGAAGCGAAGCCGTTATAACCAGGAGATGAATGCCAAGGCTGCGGAGTACATTCGCGGCACGCTGCTCAGCCAACTGAATCGGCTCTTCGCGTTGGTCCCCAGCATTGCCGCCAGCATTGACGAAAGCGATCCGCACACGGTGAACGTGCGATACCCTGCGGCATTCACTGCTTCATATATCCGTCCCGAAGTCCGGTTGGAGATTGGACCGCTTGCATCCTGGGTTCCATCCCACGCCCGGACAATTCAACCGTATGCGGCCACCTCCTTTCCGAAGGCGTTTGTCGAATCGGACTGCGCGGTTGTCGCCATCGATGCCGAGCGCACCTTCTGGGAGAAGGCCACCATTCTTCATCAGGAGGCACATCGGCCGAGAACGATTCCCGCCCGGTACTCGCGCCACTACTACGACCTGTACAAGCTGGCGGAAAGCCCGGTCAAGGCGGCAGCTCTTTCCAATCGCGCCCTGCTCGACTCCGTGGTCGAGTTCAAAGAGCGGTTTTACTATTCTTCTTGGGCGCACTACGATTTGGCCCGTCCAGGTTCTTTCCGGTTGAGTCCTCCTGAGAGCCAACGACCGGCGCTGGAGCGAGACTACCGTGCGATGCGCGATATGTTCTACCGTGAGCCGCCTGAATTTGAGGGGGTGCTTCGGTCCTTGAATGTGCTGGAAAATGAGATCAACGCACTTGCGTAAGTCTGGATTACGTATACTGGGCGACTTATCGGTATCAACGATTTGACCTTTACTGTTGCACGGCAGAGGTCTTGGCCTGAATTCCAGGATTTAAGGCAATTGAGGGTGCTCAAAAGGGTGCTGAACAGATGCTGAATACTTGATCCTTCTATGCCGACATGCGTTACCGATCCGGGGTGCATAAGCGATTCGGCGATGAGCGGTGCCGGATTAGGTGAAATTGGGTGTATTTGTGGGTGACGAAATGGTTGTAATTGGGTGTATACGCACGAACATAGAGGGCCAGCTTCCGAGGGGGCAAGTTAACCGGCACCCACAAATGAGTTCACCGTGCGCTGGAACGTTTGATCTGCATTTGGGCTCCAGTCATTTGAACCCTGAACTTCACGAGCGTCTGGCTGACGCCGAAGGATTCAGCGATATCCATTACAGATAGGCGCCGCTTGAGAGAACTCACTAATGCTTCGCGAGGTAGCAGGAGGCACCACGCCAGCCAGTTCGCCTCTTCTTCCTGCTTCGGATTGAAGCTTCGCATCACCAAGCTTCCGTCTTGGGAGAGGACCAGCTTGGTGGGCTCGTGTTCGAGGATGAGATGAGCAACTTCGTGCGCGATATCGCTCGCGATACGTCCGGGGTTGTGGGAAGGGTTGTAAATGATCACCGAGGCTATTCCTGTCACTACCGTAACGGCGGACCAGCCTGAGGTGTCTTCGTGAAGCAGTTGCGCTAAATGTGCATCGGACATTCCCCGAATTTCTCGAGGCGTGCAAAGACGAGCGCCAAAAATCTTTGCGAGCCTCGGCAGATCCATTCGATCCAGAAGCTCCATATCCATTTCTTTTCGAAGGGCTTGTGCAAACTTCTCAGCCCACGTCTTGAAACCACGCTCCAGAAGGGACACTGTCTCACCTGTCCTCTTCAAACTGCTGATTACTTGCCAAAATGATCATCTGCGCCAGCGCCTGTAAGGTAGGGAGCTGACTGGTTGCGTCGATGCGCAGGTGAGCTGAGACTTGAGTGTGCGGCGCGCTTGCAATGCCCAAACCTTTGGCTGCGTCCGTGGCTTCGAATCCTAGAAAGCTCCCAGGATCGAGATTTAACCACTTACAGATCTTCCCAAAAGTTGTAACGTCTGGCGTCTTCCCGCCCTCCACGCGCAAGAGCGTCGCAGCGCTAACCCCGATTTCTGTTGCAGCTTCGCGGAGCTTCTTCGCTCCTCGCTTCTCTCGTACCAGCGCGCCAAGACTCTCTAATGATCGAGAAGGCATATTCACCTCACATTTTTACGAAACAAGACTTGCGCTGTGAAACCAACTGCGCTATTGTCAGTATATCGCAAAGAAACGCTACTCTCTCTGCGAAACAGAAAGGCGACCATTATGTCCGGAAATTCTTCCCCTATATCCGCGCCCAACGTTGCCGAGGCAATGCTCAACATCTTTGACGGTGACGAGCAGCCCTTTGTCGGCAAGGTCCTCTTGCACATTCACAATGGCCAAGACATTCAGCCGCGGATGGAGAACGCGACGGGTCCTAATGTTTTGGTGAAGGTACCATTCCATGATGGAATTGGGGACCTCTATGCCATCAGCGTATCCGCTGACGGGTATCGCGATAGTGGTTGCTTCTTCAAGGCCGATCCCAAGGTGCTGGCGGAGCCAAAATTGCTCTTGCTGCGTAGCGATCCGACTCCGCAGTTTCCCTCGTGGGCAGATTTTAGGAGCGCACATCCGTCTGAGGCTGCGTTCGTGTCCATCGGACAAAGCGATGCAGAAGCGCAGGCTCACTACGAGGGTTTGACCAAGAACAAGCCAAGCGCGCTGGCCTGTCTATTGAACCTCACACAGGCGATGAGCGAAATCGATCTGGCCGGGCGATCGCCTCTGAGCTATTTCAAACAAATCTGCTGGGACTACACCCTCGCGCAGGATCGTTTCTTCGGATATGTCGACCCCGCGATCATCCCGGCTGTCCGCGCTGCGGCGGCAAAGGGTGCATTCGCCGAGGAGAAGAACTGTGCGCAGTTTCATCTGGGTTCCACGTGTAGCTGGAAGCAAATTGCGTTTCCAGTTAGCAATGTTCAACTCACTTTCCATGAACACGATCAGCAGGTCATCGACGGGGTGCCCTGTATTAAGATCGAGCCCGACATCGATCTTTATCGCGATCTCGTGGAACACGGCTTCGGTGAGGTCTTTCCCAATCTGCTTACGAAGGGATTGACGAGTCCTTTTGACGTCTTCACCATGCGGTGGACGACCGCTCAGGACAATGACGGCCCTCCTTTCGATCCTGGGTATGAACTTGCCTAGGTCCAACGCTTGGACACAGCAAAATAAGTTCCCATGTCAGACCCGAAGTTGAGTAGGTCCCCCAAAAGAACGGAGAATCGACGATGACCCGAGCAAACAAGCTTTGCACAATCCTCATTTTCAGCGGGCTAATCGGTTCGATTGCGGCCTGCAAAGTGTCGGATGACGCAATTGCTGCCTCGCAGCAGATGACATCTACCGCGGCCGCGTTGAACCACTATTATTCAGCGCTGGATGCAGGGATCACCGACACGATCTCACTTTATGAGCTGGACGGGGCGATCTCTGGAATCCCGTTTGGAAACGACGACCGAAAGCTCTCTGAGTCGACGCGGGACGAACTTGAAAAGCGAAAAGAGTTGGCGGACACGCTCGCGAGAGTGGCGTCCGCGATGTCCACGCTTTCGGATTCTAAGGCAGCGTCCGACGTGCAAACTTCGGCAACGCAGCTAGGCAATGAGTTGATTGCAGTTCATGCGCTCCCTGGCGGCTCCCCGGTTCCTGATGCGATCGGAAAGGCGGGAAACTTCCTGCTGCAGATCGTACAACAGCACAAAGAGAAAGAAGCGGCTCGTGCCATCGACGAAACATTAATCGCTGTCGGAGATTTGTTCGAGAAGGAAAAACCGACTTATAACTCTATTGCGCGCACCCATGATCGAGAAGCAAGCCAAATCGCTCAGGATCTTATCAAGTTGAATGACGTCGATCCGGGTCCAATGCTCACTCCTGCGCTTAAGCCGTTCGATCTCACGGCCTTACCTCCAAATGCGTCGATGCAAACGTCATTGAAGACATTGGCTCTTTCTCGACTCCAGCACGCGACGGAGGTGGCTACGAAAAAGGACGAATCCGCCTCAGCTGCGATGCTTGCGTCTCTTCGCGAAATGAGTTCCCGTGTACACCTAGTAGCGACCGAAAAGCCAATGTCTCTTCGCGGAGCTCCCTTCTCGTTGAAACTTGTCGAAGATTGGGCACAATCCTGGTCCGCATCCCTCATCTAAAGGAGAACGTAATGAGTCAGTCCATAGAGGCACTCGAAAATCAATATTTCTTACTGAGGGGTAGCCTCAGCACCTTGACAGAGCAGGGAGCAACAGCAGATCAGTTGGATCAGCTGCGCACACAAATAGCTCAGAGTCGGACCAACTTTTTGACCGCGGTGAACAAGGATCTTCATGACGACAACCCTGAGATCAAGCAGCTCGTCACCCAGCTCAATACAGAAGAGACGAGTCTCAAGACAACCATCGACCATCTAGGAGACGTCGCCAAGGTGATCGATGCGATCACGAAAGCTGTAGACATCGGTTCCCAGATCGTCGCAAAGGCCGTCGCACTTTAGGACAACGACTGAGAAGTTCCCAACCTTCAGCGTGCTCATTGCCGATCAAACTGCCATCTGCCCCTCTGCAATCCGCCCTCACCTTCACTAACGTGTATGGTCGGAGAACAGATCAACCTTTACTAACATAGGAGTCCACAGTGACCGACATCAAGCGCATCGCCGTCTTCCTTGACGGTACCTGGAATAACGTTGACGACAACACCAATGTTTGGCGGCTCAAGTCTCTCTGCGATAAATCTGCCGAGCAACTCGTCTACTACAGCGCAGGCGTTGGTACCCAGTCCGGGGAAAAGCTTTCCGGGGGCATGTTCGGCATCGGCATCAACGATGAGGTCACCAACGCGTACGAGTGGCTCGTCGAACACTACATCGACGGAGCACAGCTCTTCATCTTCGGTTTCAGCCGCGGAGCATTCACTGCCCGCAGCCTTGCCGGCTTTATCTCCAAGTGCGGCCTTCTAAAGCCCGGCTCACCTGTCTCGTTGAAGCAGATGTTTGACCGCTACCGCAAAGGCACTGCAACCACGGTCGGCGCACTCGGGCATGTCACCGACGACCAACTCCCACAGGAAGACAAGTGGATCAAGGAGTACTCTCGCCGCATCCCCATATGGTTTCAGGGCGTTTGGGACACCGTTGGAGCCCTCGGCATGCCAATTCCTCTACTGCCTAATGTCAGCCGCTCGGACTTCGCTTTCCTTGAAACAGATCTCCACATCAACGACACACACGCGTATCACGCTCTTGCCATCGACGAGCATCGCAAAGCCTTCGCCCCAACCCTCTGGGTTAAATCCACACCGAAGGTAGGCGATACCTTTCCTCCTCGCGATCTAGCCCATGTCGAGCAGCGCTGGTTCGTCGGGGCACATGCCAACGTTGGCGGCGGTTATGAGAACGACCTCCTCGCTCAGATTCCGCTGGAGTGGCTCATGAAGAAGGCCATTGCTCATGGCCTCCTGTTCAAAGATTCCATCGTGATTGATGGGGACGAAAACACCTGCCCCATTCATGATTCCCTCAAAGAGATGGCTCATGGCATCTACGAAATCGTGACACTTGGCAAGCACTACTACCGCCCGATTGGTGCTGAGCCCGTTGACACTGGTGACGCCATCAAGACCACCATCAATGAAACCATCGACGCTACCGTCTTCGACCGCTGGCGTGTCGATTCCACATACCGCCCCCAAAACCTCGCAGATTGGGCAAGCCGCCGCAAGGTAGATCCTAGCACTCTGAAGGAGGCTGTCCTTGCCAAGGATGCGACTCCCATTGTCGCAGCGATACCACGGTCCGATGTGCCGAGCTAGCAGTGGCCCCAAATCTCTTCAGACAACGCTCAGGCTTGGTTCCGTCTCCGATTAGGCGCTCTACAGTAATCATGAAAATTCTCTAGCGCGTCGCAGGAAAAATGACTGTAGTCACTTTTCCGCAACGAATGCGCCGAGTCGTCTCAGATTCTGATAAAGTGTGGATTCCAGCTTGCTCATCGATATGCTCCAGATGTTAGCGAGATGATCGAAAGTATAGCTGACATCCCAAGGGTAGAGTGGGCGACCTTCTTGTTGCGCGAAAGGTCCATCGCTTTCGGTTAGTACGCGATCGAGAGGCATTATCGCAATTTGCTTTCTGGACTTCGTTGAGGACAGCATGGCAGGGCCAATGCTGAACCAACATCCTAGCTCAATCGCATCACGCAGTTCCTTGTCGGTACCAGTAAACCAATGGAGAATCGGAACACCTGCAGAAGGATAAGCCCGCAGACTCCTCAGAACTTCGGACGCGGCCCTGCGACTGTGTATGGAAAGTATCCTGCCACCATAATGAGTGCATAGGTCCAGTACTTCATGGAATACATCTATCTGGTCATGCCAAAATGGCTTGCACTCTTGGCTTCCATCTAGACCGATCTCGCCGATGTAATAAGCTTTGCCGATCAATTCCCGGAAGAGTGCAAGCTCATGCTTTCGTTGCTGTGCAAGTTGTGGATGCAGACCTAACGCAGTCCGGACGCGGGGTAAACCGGACGAGAGAGCAGAAGTTCCTTCCCAAGCCGACGGTGTCGTAGTTACCGAGAGCACATAGATGCCGAGTTCGCTGCAATGTTGAACGACCGAGACTGGGTTGGGATACAGATCCAGGTGCACATGAAAATCGATCATTTCACCTTCAATTTCACCATAAGATTTTCAAGTTCCTGCAATCCGCGTCCAGCAACCTCGCGCAGAGGGTCTCTATTCGTTACCAACGCTGAACTAAGTGTCGCGCCCAACCAACGATGCACCCCAACCGCTTTGCTTTCCCCGATTGCCATCATTACAGATCGTACGTCATCGAAGCCGCTGTATTCAGATTCGTCCCGTCCCAGGTCGTTGAAGTGGTAGACGGTTGCGTCTGTGCCTTTCCACTTCTCGAACGCCGCGCGCCGAACGAGGCAAGGAACGCAGCGGCCACAATGCTGGTATGAATAGGTTTTGAATCGTCCGCAACTTGTTGATTCTGACGCAAACTTTCCGAGAAGCTCCTGATTCTTACAATTCTGTAGCATTTCGCCCTTAGTCATCGCCTGATAGGGATTGCAAATATTCACTCGCAGGCCAAGCGTCGCGAGCAATGAACGGAAGTGAGCAAACACAACGGGATGGGTCGTACGGGTGCTCAAGCTTCCCACCCGAGCAGGTGTGAGCGGTGGATTCAGACCGATGAACCCGTTCTCGCACACGTATAGATCGACGGTCTGTCCGTTCTGATAACGAGCTGTCGAGGTAGCTGCCAGTACTCCGTATGCGAGGTACATCAACGAGCGGCTGCGCTGTGATGCCGGAGTTTCTGCATTAGGAATGTGCGCGGCGTGTGGCAGCTGGAGATGTTTCGCAATGCCCGGTACACCATTGGCGAAGATCTCTTGCTTCTTGCCGTCACCGCGGACGATATGACTGACTGCTATCAACTTCTTCCCGGTACTGCCACAATCAATCGCTCCAATGAGACTGTCGAGTCCTCCAGACAGAAGCACAGCGGCATCAACATCCAGCGGCTTTGCCTTGGGATGCGGTTCAGGCGTGAGCCCTCCACCGAAGAACGAGATCGTCCAGAGGTCAGTCGTCAGGAAGCGGAGGAGCCGTTCGACGGTTTCGTTACACCCCGACCACAACAGAGGGTCGGAGACAGCAACATGCAAGTCGAATGTTCGAGTCCAACCGTCAGGGCTTGTTGCACGATGGCCAGCCATATCGGCGGCAAAGACACTGAGCGCCAGGGAAACAAGGTCCCACGCGAGTGAAACTGGTGCAATGCGAGCCTTTCGGACAACCGCAGGAACACCATTGCCAATGGCACCTTTATCTGGATCATTCGTAGAGCCAAAAAGGATTACAGATAAGTCACTCTGTTCTTGAGCGAAGTCATAAGATTCCGGAGCGCACACAATTTTCATTGGGTATAACCTTCGAACACCTCAAATGTCTCGTGAATTGCATCGCGGACCACTGCTGCAACCCGACTCTTGGATAAAGACTTGCCTATTGACTTCAAATTCCGAAAGGTTTCGGCAACCGTCTCCCGGATGTAGTCCCGAATCTCCTTTAAGCGACTCAGGCCCGCCAATGCTGACGGCGCATTCTCGATCACATGGGTTCCGAGGTCTAGGTAGAAGCGGCCATAAATATCGGCTGAGACAAAGACTTCGACGGCGTGTTCCTTCTGCTGATCGGTCAAGTTTAGGAGATCCGCATCTGGATATTTTTCCAGCGTATCCGAAAGCGCATCCCGAACCGCCGCTCGACTTGACTCGGAATCTTGTGTGCCGTCAACAGGCCTAACGGCGTCCGTGACAGCATCCAGAATGTCATCGGCCGACCGTCCAGCAAGCACTGTTGGATCGAGTGGTGCACCTGGCGTTTGGAGGGGATTCCCCGTAATCCCGGAGACCGCAGAAAACAGTGTCTCAGAACTACGGATAGTTCCGCCCATCCGGTGGGTCGCCATGCTGCTACCGCCATATCCACGCGAGATGTAGTACCGCATCCCACGACGCATGGCTTGGCGATCGCTGTTTCGTGCAAACGATCGCAGGTCCAACCGTGCGGCGCTGAACCTGCCTGTTGGTGCTAGCCGGTTCTTGTCGTCGATTGGGAGTGCCAAAGGCGCGTTTGCATCGCCTTCGTCTGCAGTTCCAACGAGATCCAGACCGTCAAGGGGACGTGGGGCAGATGCGGGTTCCTCATTGGGTGGGATGTCATCGGTAGAATCACTTGGAGTCTCGCTGGGGACGTCTGCAACCCACGGCGGCACCATGGGAACATTTGACGGTGAACCTTTGCTGGAGGACGACGTGCCCATTATTTCCTCTCCATTCGACGCGCAATCGCGCTTTTTACCTGCTTTGTCACTTCTCCGTCACCCTGCCACTTGGAAAAAACCTCAGCCGACCACTGTTCTCCACTGATCTTGGGAACAATGCTGGCTTTGATTTGGGAGGCTGGCCGATCCATCAGAAACGTAGCCAGCTTTCTTCCAAGAGATATGTCTTCTCGGGCCACCGTCATGCAAGCTGTCAAGATGCCTGGTACACCCCACTCCTGTTCTTCTCGAGCCAAATCCAGTAACTTATCGAGGATGACACCAAGACTGCGCGGATCGACATCCCCGATCCTGCCCTTGAGAGAATCTCCCATGTCAGGATGCTCGATCAAAGCCGACAAGACGTCGGATGCCGCTTGCGAAAGTCTGTTCTCCGGTAACACCAACGGGGCATGCTCGCGACTGACGTACAAAGCACCGCGCAAGTCCTTGTCACTGAGTGTCGGATCGAGCGAGAGCCAGTCGCGCAAGAACCTGTCGTTCCACGGTTCGTTGAACTCGACTTTGTCGGACTTGCGTACGTCTGCTTCCATCGATGCGAGAACTGCCGGATGACCTAGGGCGTCTTCTGTCACGGAGCGAATCAAGGCCTCGTAAGCAACCGTCGAGCCACACCGTTCAAACAGTAGCAATTTTGTGAGCACTGCCTCATCGACCGACACTCCCTGCGCCCTGGCCAAAGATAACCGGAGAGAAAGTGCATTCAAAAATCGTTTGATGAGTCGCGGATTACCGGCTATATCCTTGGCAGTCGTCATGAGCACCGCCAAACGGTCTGCCGTGTCAAGCTGTGCTTCCAATCCGTTAGGCCATTCCGTCCTGAGACTCTTCACAAATTCGGCATCGACACGCTCGCCCTTCCAAGTTCGACCAAGTCGCTCACAGATTTCTCGTCGGAGATTCTCTTTCTCTTGGTAGCCCAGCCTGCTCGCTTCGACGAATAGCAACATCATGTAGGCACGCACTTCTTGAACGCCGAGCTGCGGCACTCGGATTGGAACCTGAATGAGCTTGTCGAAGTAGTTGGTGACCAGGACGTCGTCGACGCCCTGAAAATGCCGTTTGACTGCGTGCTTGATCATCGATTCGTCGGCGGCGATCACAAACGCCGTATGATCCATGAAAAGCAGAAGGCGAATGGCTTCAAGGGTCGAGATGGCTGTCTCCGGCAGACAGCGATCGAGATCATCAATCAAAACGACAAGCGTAACGTTCAGCTCTCGCAGGGCGTCCTCCAGCGCATTGCGGAGTGCCTGGATCTCTCTCGGAGGCGTTTCTTCCTCTGCAGATTTCAGCCACGGGCCCTCTTTCCCCTGATCTTTGGCATCCTTCTCCGAGGTACCGGATTTGCTCTCGCCGTTATCCTGATTTCTTGCCCCGCCAAATGCTCCCCCAAGCAACGCCATCAGACCGAGTCCCGGGTGTGCAACAGCAAGCATCGTAGCCGCATTTCCAGCCAGCTTCGCTACGCGGAACCAGTTCACTCGTTTCGCGAAATCTGTGACCTTATCGCAAGCGGTCCTCCTAGCGTCGGCTTCTCGTTCCAGTGTCTGTGCAACCGTCTCCAAAAGCGCAGCCCGTGCGTCGTCGTATCCCTGATAGAGCCACGCATTGAACTCCACAAACAAGAACGTGTTCTGATCTGAAAGCATTCCCTTCGGCGCGCTCTTGTCTAGCATGAGTTCATTCCGAATGAGCTTGATCAGCGAAGACTTTCCGACGCCCCAGGCACCAGAAACGCCAATGGAAACTGGTTTAGGCTGGACCTGCCGAATCATAGTCGCAACGGTTTTCGCAATACCGCTGAAATTCAGAAAATCAATCTCGGTTTCGTTGTCTGTCCACATGAGCTTCCATCCGAGCAGCAAGTAGAGTCCCGCAGATCCCGCGCGGACTAACAGCTTTTCGATAGGAAAGGAGGCTGCGTCGTGCTCAGAGAGCCTGTCTAGGTGTGTACCGATTCTGGAATTTATTCCTCAGGATTGTCAATCGTTCAGTTTTGGCTCTGAATCCTGCGTTTGAGTGGAGAGGACACCACACTGACACAGAATCTGCGTCGATACCTACGTTCCCGCCGCTACAGCGGCTTGCGAAAACGCTGTCCCTGGGCCTTCCGGATTGGTAAACGCTGCGGGAGCGAGGGACCACACGGGCAGAAAATGGCCAGATGCAAGGCATTTTGGTGCACACCTCTGCCATGACAAAGTAGGCGTGCTTGGCTTGACCGCGGCCTCTGCCGAACAACTGCACAGGTCCATTTTTCGACTTCTGCCGGTGTAGGGCAGAGGTCTGTAACCAAAAAGCAGAGGTCGTCGAGGGTGCTGGCGAGGGTGCTGAGCGTTTGTCTACCGATTTTTATAAGGATTTAGAGTGCTTTTGTTTGCCATCAGTGCCCATAGTTTCAATGGGTTACGATCAAAAGCACTTCTGTCACGGCAAAGGTCGACCGGATCACTCCAGAAAACACCGGTGCTGCCGGGAGTACTTTTGGATTCACGCTCCACCAATGCTCTCACTGAGGGTACAGATAGCCACCTTTGGAAGTATTTTCGACATGTGGCGGTCTCCAAAACGGTTCCCAGTCTGAGAAAAATCGATCATAAGCGATTGATTCTACATAGGGAACCCTTCAGCCAATTACCGGAGGGTTTGAATTCCATGACGCTGCAACGTTTGAAATCGAGGCCGATTAATAGTGATGTCATAATTGCAAATTGACATCACTACTAAAACGCAGTACGCTGACACCATGGCGCGAGTCCCTTTCACATTACGAATCGAGACAGAGGAACGTGTGGCGCTCGAAAACCTCAGCAAGATTGAAGGGCGTCCCGTTAACCAGTTGCTCAATGACGCTATCAAGAGCTTTCTTGTGCAGCGCGGTCCCAAAGAGCTGGGGCTTGAAGCGAACCTTGCGCAGCTTCGGGCTTACAGAAAACGCGATCCCAAATTCCAGCGTGCCATTGCCGCATTTATCGAATCTGAAACGAGCCTTGATGATCCTGTCGAAGGCGAGGTTGTGAGCGGCAAACCCGAATCGATTGGACCAGCACAAAGCAAAATCCGTGAGATGTTAGGTGCCTAACTGGGACGAAAATAGCCCGCAGCTCCGGCAGAACCTCACTGTGGTTCTCGAAGAAATCGTCTCTTCTGCGGAGCAGCGTGAATATCCGACACTGGCCGCTGCAAAACGCTGGCATTCCCTTCTCATGAAGGGGTTGACTGTTCCCGATACGCGCTTTGTGGGTACCTTTCGTGGTAAACCCGGTCTTGAGAATGTTGAGGTTCAGGTAGGCATTCATTACGGAGTCGATGCCGTAGATGTAGCCGAAGCAACGGCCCACTTTGAAAGAAAGCTCCATGCCCTTGTTGCGGAGCTAGACTCGATGATTCCAGCCGAACAAGAGCCCGACGCTGACCAGCTTGCGGCAATTGTCGATCTTTGTGCCTGGGTACATGCCGAATGGGTGCGCATTCATCCTTTTGCGAACGGCAACGGTCGCACCGCACGTCTGTTGGCTAATTACATTGCCATGCGTTATGGACTGCCCCCCTTCATTCGCTTGCGCCCCAGACCCAACTCCGGCTATGCAGAGGCTGGGACCAAAGCCATGCAGGGAGATTGGCGACCGACTTCTGTCGTCTTTCGTCGGTTGCTTGACGATTTTCTAGCTGAGCTTTGATCTATTTGCTTTACGGTATACCACGCTGCCTGAATTGCTTAGTCGAAGCCCGTTTCAGAGTAGATTCCGTGCCCGGTGCCTCCCCACTTAGAGGATCACCACACCATCAGCTCGGTGATGGAAGACTGCGCCAGAGGGCAGATCAGATGGAAAACACAATACTAATGTGCCCAGAAATCAAGCTGCATGGAACACCCAGAAGAAGGTAGAAAGAATGTCGAACGACACGATCAAATCTCGGGCTATCATTTCTGGCGGCTATCAATATCAGATCAATGCCGGCCTGCTTTTGCTAGCCGATTGGCTGGATGATCCCGGACTTTACAAGAGCGTCATTTTTGAATGCGACGATCCTGCCATTGCCGCGGGACTAGACGATATTGTTGCGGAGTCTGCCGGAGATGGTTCTTTACATCTAACACAGGTGAAGTTGACAGTCGACTCCAGCGACGACGATTACGCGCTCAGTTGGGATTGGCTGTTGGCCATGAAGAAAGGAAAGTCGCTCCTGCAAAAATGGAGTTCTTCTCTTCAGCGCACAGGTATTGATCGGGTCACCAAAGCCTCCCTTTTTACAAATCGACGGCCAGACCGTGAGTTTGATGGGGCCTTGGACTCCGAAAAAAAGATAACACTTTCCAAGGTCTCGCCAAATGTAAGGAAGTTGATCAATGCTCAACTTGATCCCGAAAGCATCCGTCTCTTCTTTTCGCTGTTTCAGTTCGACCATAGCAAACAGGACTACGATGCCATCGGGGCGCTCCTGACTGACCGATTCGTCCCGAATCACGGTCTGATACAGGGCTATCATGCTTTGCGGGTCCATGCACAAGATTGGGCGGTGCGAAAAAACTTTCCTCCCCCTGATGGCAAAATCACGATTGAGTTGGTCCGCGGCCTACTGAGCGCGGTCCGCTCGGTGCCGCTGCAGCAAGACTTTCGAATTCCGAAATCTTACCAACCGCCCGATAAGACATTCCTGAAGAGTTTTCATGGTCGCATCGTCTCAGGGAATGAGCAGGTATTGGTTCTTACGGGTTCTCCTGGCCAAGGGAAGAGCACATTTTTGAGCTTTTATTGTTCTGCCCTCTCGAAGAGAACAATCCCTTACATCCGGCATCACTACTTCCTCACTCTTGGAGATCCCTCCGACCGATTCTCCTTGCACGAGGTCGCGAATTCCTTGATGGCACAGATGGAATCGCGCCATTTCGAGTTCATTCAAAATTTGCCGTCTGGTGGGGAGAACCTGCGTTTATGGATCGAAGCCTGTGCCACGGGGTATGCAAAACATGGCAAGCGTTTCGTTGTCGTCATCGATGGCCTTGATCACGTTTGGAGAGAAAATGCCCGTGATAAGCGCCCGCTCGACAGCCTTTTTCGGCAGCTTTTTCCACCTATACAAAACGTGACATTACTGCTTGGAACTCAAGCGGTACCAGATGAGCAACTCCCGTCGCATCTGCAGCTTCACGCTCAAGAGTCCCAATGGATCGAGTTGCCACGAATGTCCATGACTGCTGTTGGCCATTGGTTAGAGGCACAGTTGAGTGCAGGACGATTTGAGTTGATGCACGATAGCCCTCAAAGGCATACCGAACTGATCTTCGAGGTCACCGAGGCATTTCATCAAGTCACATCTGGGCATCCTCTGCATTTGACCTACACTTTTGAACACCTCTCTACAGAGAAAAGGCGTCTCATGCGGGACGATGTGCTCGAGTGCGAACCATGTCCGTCCGGCGATATTCGGAAATACTATTCAACGCTCTGGAATCGCCTCAGTTTCTCTGGCAAGGATGCCCTGCACCTCACAACCGCAGCGGAATTCATCTGGCCTACCAACGGGTTAGGTGAGTGCACGAACGTTCCTGCGAGCGATATCCGAAAGGAGATCGGCTTTCTGTTTTACAACAGCGAGGTTGGGATAATACCTTTCCATGGCAGCCTGCTCGCATTCGTATCCGAACTGCAGGAACACGCCGACAGAGTTGTCGCACTTCTGCCTCGAGTTGCACAATGGCTTGAACAAAGTGCTCCTACATACTTGCAGTGGGCCTGGCTGTGGATCATCAACGCTAAGTTGGGCAAGAGCGGAGACCTTGAAGATCTTCCGAACAGACGATGGATGTTGGACAGCCTCGGACAAGGGTATCCAGTGGATCAGGTGCTCCGCATACTTCGATTGGCAGGTCAGAGTTGCCTCATCAATCTCAAATTGCCTCGGGCCGTCGAGCTGCGTCTACTGACTGATCGATTGGAGTACGGTAGCAACCATCAATTTGATTCACCTGAACGTTTGTATCGCTGCACGTTTGAGCTGAACGATGATAAGTACGCCCTGCAAACGTTGGCGGCCGACCTGTCCGCTCTTTCAATACTCGATTTGTATGTGGTCGGGCAACAATACCTTTCACTCAATCGCCCGATAGACGTTGGAGAATGCCAAGAAGAAATCCGTCTCCGAATCAACGAGCGAATCGAACTAGGTGGCATGAAGGACGACGACTATGAAAGAGCATCCAGAGCCTTCTTGGATTTATCCGCTTCAACGATGGACTTTGCTGCGGCAAACGTCGTCTCGCAATGGCGGAAGCGAAGTATTCGGCACCTCGGCCTTTTCAGTTATTTCTTACGCAGGTTGGCTCGCAAGAAAGACCCGCTCCGCCTGCTTGAGATTGCAGCGCAACCAATGCCTCATCGAATGCGCTATGCCGTCGAAGGCTCTGCCATACGCGCCGCCTGTTACGCGGGCGCAGCCATCGAAACGGACTCTCGCTTCATACGCTTCAATCGAAATCCTCTCGTCGGCATTTGGTGCATCCTTCACGGGACGGAGGTTCCCACTCTCAAAATCAGCAAGTTGGTTATCCCGCCGAGGAATACCGAATATCGACCCACGTTTGATTACGTGCAGGCATTTTTCGCACACTTCTTTTTCTACGTTCTGTTTGAAGCCCTGAAAGTCAAAGGGAACGATCCGGTACTGACCAAACCTGAATGTAAGACTCGGGAGTGGGCCAAACGAGGCATCGACGCTTTGTATGAAGCGGCGATCGACGCTGCCAAGGCAATCGAAAAAGGTGGATTTCCAGATCCTGCCATCGCTTATCGAGTGGTGCCGCCTCTTTCAGGCCTCCCTGAGCACGAGGAATTTCAGGACTACAAATCTCTTCGCCGCGCGATGTTGGATATTACGCGTGATTTAGCACTGTTAGGTCAAACGAGACGGATGAATGTGCACTTCACTCGTCAAGAATTCACTACTATGCAGCAGTCAAAGAATTTTGTGTTTGACGACTGGGCAGAGGAATATTTGACCGACGGCATGCAAATGCTGGAAACAAACACGGCAGAGGAGATTATAAAGCGGGAGTCTGAGCGCCAACGAGAGAACTTTTCTGAATTTGGAGAGCGGGCAGAATCGGCGCTGCTTCTTTGCGATCTTGCACTCTTCTGCGATCTCAAGAGCACTGCAAGAGAAATGCTAGTTAGAGCAATGCGATGCATTTGCGGCTATGGACAACGGAAGGATATTACCTTAGCAGTATTCATGGATTCTTTGGATGAAGTGGCCGGCTCGGATCGAGCGTTCACCGTATCCTGTCTTCGTCGCATCATTCCTATTGTCGACTCTATTCTCGAAACTACCGACGGAAAGGAGACAAGGCATACAAGAATTCAACTGGCCGATTTTCTCTTGCAGTTCATGCCTGGCTATTTCCCTGCATATCTGAAACATTTGTTTCGTGACGGGGCATGGCACGTCGCGGACAGTGTAACGGCCAAACTGATTGACTTTGCCAAGGACTCATCAACTGCTTTTGGCATTGCGTCCTATGGGGTCTTCGAAGAAGAGTCCATAAAACGGCTGCAGAATCTAGCTGAGAGCACCGATTCCGTTGTTTCTTCGAACGCACGGCATGGTCTCGATGAGATTTCAGGCTTGTATGGTTTCGAGCTCCCGGTCTCTCAACCTGAAGCCCACGTCCCTACCGCCAATGGCAGTGACCTCTCGACTGTTGAAAGAGTGGACGTGTCCCAGTTTGCTCCCGATCAACTCTCCGAACTGCTTGACTATCAAGCCGCACCTGGCCAGATCGTTCGTAGAGCTGAGTCGATTGAAACGTGGGCAAAATATTGGACCCAGGAAGGCAGAGGCGCCGTGATTTTAGCCTCACTCAGGAAAGCGATGAATGACTCAGCGTTGCGCCTAGATGGAGACAAAGTTCTTGACCTGGCGTTCGAGATAAGCGTCTCTCTGGAAGGGCCGTTGAAAGCATACGATTGGCTCGTTCAAAGCCAAATCCAGAATTCTGGCTGGAGCGTGTTCTATTCGGAATACCATGCCAAACGTCGCTTCAGACTTGTTCAGAAATACTACCGTGATAAGTGGGACAGATTCCTCGTTGACTCCGCGCGAACAAAATACCAAGACGACGATTCTGGCCCGTTTGTTCCGACGGAGCGTTTGGTCGATTTTCTTGTCATTATTGAAAAGCAGGACCTTGCACGGGAGATCGTAACTGTGATGTTGAAATCTCTTGAGGAAGATTTTGCAGATCAACCTCTGCGATTCCCAAGATGGCTCGGGGAGGGTGCGGCATGACATCCCTCCATCTTTCAGTGGAATCGCTGTTTAGTCGATTATCTTCGCCTGTGCCGGTGACAAAACTATTGGTCGGCAGCCATCTTGCAACCGTTTTGACAAGACAAGATACAAGAGCGATTGCCCAAGAGGCTCTCATAAAAGGATTGCGTGAGGCCCGATTCGAGTCAGAGGTGACGGAGCTCCTCGCAGTTCCACTCATCGCTGGCGACTCCTCGGTGGACGTTGATGCGCTGAGAGCAGCGATCGAGTTCCCATCGGTTCTCAGCGACTCGATTCTTTCCTTGATTGGTAGACGCGAATTTCTAGTTAAAGCTTGGATGACAGCTCACAGCGGTCCCTCTCCGCGATTCCACTCGCCCAAGAGCCTCGATATCCTTCGCAAGGCCCAGATCATTCCACCATTTGTCGGATACCGTTTAGCCGGATTGGAGCAAGACTCTGGATTGCCGCTCTTGAGGCAGTGGTGCTTCGAATTCGATTCGCTAGCTCAACGAAGTGAGGAGGAAGGATCTTCACAGTTCATGCACTTTTCTAGTGGAGGCCACGAGCACAAGGTTGGTCAATTTGCTTCGATTGACAGCCATCGAGCTCGATCAGCGTACCTCCGCACTTTAGCGATAGCCTCTGAGCGGTGGGGAATGCCTATCGAGGTAGCCGAGGATTTCGCCGAGGCAGTCCGTCCCGTTGACCCAAAACTGTGTGGCTTCGTGCCAACAAAAGCGCCTGATTGGACTGATAAGTTGATCCCAAACGAAAACATCGGCGACGAAGAATGGGTGGAAAACATTCGGAGTGTCATCCTCGGCAGGAATAGCGGTGCAGATGGAACAATTCTTCACGCTGATTTTCTGGTGGCGGAGCGGAAAAATTGGGCTGCAGAATTGGAACTTGTCACAGTATTCAGTGATAAGGACGATGTGAAGGCTGAAGAAGTTTTGTTGCGGCACCATGAATTGCCCGGACATTGGTCTTATAAAACGGCAGACACGTTCACATTCAGAACAACTGCCGAAGGCCTGCCCGGCGGAAGATTTGTACCAGCTGCAATTCCCATATCCGATGATTATTTGGGACATTTTTACTGCGAGATGATGTCCCGACTTCCTTATCTGCCACGCCGATTTGGTAGAACAGGAGAATTGAGAACCAGATCCTCCTCCAGCCAGATCGAAATTCTCTCGGGTTCAGAAACAATCGGCAGAGTTGTTTATTGGAATAGAGATTGGAGCCCAACGCACCTTAGATATCTCAAGCCCAATTGTGGTGTCGCCACGATCGCCTCGGCGCAATTTGTTACAGAGATGGAGGAATATTCCCGCAAGAAGCTGCTAACCTTTTGGCATCTGAAAAGAATCGAAAGGCAAAAGGATTATGGACCATGGGACGCCAAGGTATTATTTGGCGAGGTAGTTCAGATCCACTGAATGTGATACCTCAAAACGAGTAAACGAAACATCTGGCGGGACTTCATCTAACTGTGTCTATAACCGATTCATTGAAGGAACTCCCGTTACTGCACAGTCGGCTTCTCAACAGGGAAAACAGACATACCGCTCCGCGAAACGGTTCCCACTTCGGCTGCACAGCTTTCATAAGCTGTTGATTCCTTGTGATTGCACCCTTCGGTCAATCGCCGAAGGATTGTCTCCCTATTTTTTGAAAATCAGCTTATCCAGTTCAGACAAACGTCGTCACTTATTCAATTCATAAATAACTGACTCTGGACAACGTATTGGACGCGCGATTACGCGCTGCTTACGGTAAGCGCATATCACAACCGCCAGCCGGTTGTTCGAGGTGTCCAATGCAGATCAAATTCCCCGCCGTTTTTACACGCGTACCCCTGTTTGCCAACCGGCAGACGGAGTTCACCCTCAAAACCTCGTTGCGCTCGACCATCCGCACAATGGCCCCTAGTCTTCTTGCGCTTTCGTGTGTTGGCGTTGCTCATGCCCAGGGCACGATGGATTTCTCGGGCGCGACGACATTGATGTCCACCTTTAAGACGTTCGCCATCTACGCCGGAGCTGTTATTTGCTTCGGCGGCTTGATTTTCGCCGGAATCCGCATGATGTCGGGACGGTTCGCGGATGCGATTCCGGGACTCTTCGGCGCGCTGTTCGGAGCCGGAGTGCTGGGTTGGGGCGCGGGCTGGATCGGCTCACTGACAGGCCAGTCCATGTAGGAGGCGTCTCATGACCAAGCGAGGAGAACCGTTACCAATTAACCAAGCGCTGAATCGACCGAGGACCAAGCTGGGCCTCGACCTCACAGCATGGATGGCGATCGTATTCGTCTGCGTAACGGTTTTCCTCATTGGGTTCCGCGTCGTGGCCATGATCGCCTTTCCGTCACTTGCCGTGAGCGCCTGGCTGATCGTCCGTAAACACCCCAAGATGTTCGAGATTTGGGGCTTGAGTTTAAACCAGAGGTCCTACTATGACCCGCGTAAACACTGAGCAGTTGAGATACACGCCGTGGTTCGCCAAGGCTGGAGCCGCGTGCAGCATCGTTCCGATTGCACGCTTCATCAATGACCGGATCTTCACGCTCAAGGGTGGCGGCTACGGCTGCCTGTTCTCTTTGGTCGGCGTCGACGAAGAAGGCCTGACCGACCAGGAACTTGAAGCCGAGATGCGCTCGATTGAAGGCGCACTGCGTGGCCTGCCCGAAGGAGCATGTTTGTACCAGTACACGCGCGTCATGTCCGGCTTCGATCTACCCCGAAAAGAGCATTACACCAATACGGTCACGCAGGTCCTCGTAGACGACCGTCTCGCCTTCCTCACAAAGACGGCAGCCTTTCGCCGCATTGATCTTCACTGGTGCCTGACGCTGGAGCCGCCAAAGGCTAACGCCTTTGCGCACCAACCCAAGGAACACGCCGCCGATACCACGCGGATGCTCGCCAACCTTGAGAAGACGGCCACGCTGCTCGAAGGGCACCTTGGTGCTTCCTTGGGTCTCAAGCTGCTTGCAAAAAACGATACCTACCAGTTTTTCAGCTACCTCTTCAATCTCGAAGAGTGGGCAAGCATGGACACATTGCGCACCGACGACGGTGTGGACCAACAGATCGTAAAGAACCCAGTGGCATGGCACAGTGACCATCTCACCATCGGTCGCAGATACGTGCAGATGTTCTCGCTGAAGACGACGCCGGAAGCATCCAGGCCCTGCCTGTTCTCCGGCCTCATGGCGCTTGACTGCGACAGCATCCTGTGCTCGACCTGGCAGCCGAAGTCCACCACTGCGGCGCGTAGCGAGATAGACGCGCAGGAAAAGTTTATTTCATTTTTCAAAGTCGGCGTTCTAACGCGCGTCATGAGTGGGCACGACACAGCGTCGCTCGAAACCGGCGCTGGTGCCAGAGCCGCCAACACGCAGGTCGATGATCTTGGCGAAGTCATCCGCTCACTCGACAAGAAAGCGCAGGGCGAATACTCACTTCGCTTCCTTGTGGCCGCGCGCAGCGTGGACGAGCTGCGCGGCATTGCGCCCGCTGTGCATCGCGTCTTCGTCGATGCGCGGGCGCAGGTGATGGAAGAAACCCTTGGAAACCTGTCGGCTTTCTACGCCATGTTTCCGGGCAACGGAAAGTTCAATGTATTTCCGATGTGGCTGGCGGAGGACCAGCACGCCCGTCTGTCCTCGATCTTCGCACCCAATTTCGGCCATCCGTATTCGGAAGACCTCGACAACGAATACCTGAACATCTTCGAGACGCGCACGCGGACGCCGTTCTTTCAAGATGTGTACGTGGATGGTGTGCGTGTCATGTTGATCCTCGGGCCAACGGGCACGGGAAAAAGCGTGCATGGCAATCTGGCGATTGCTCATGAACAGAAGTACGGCGGGTTTACCTACATCTTCGACATTGGCGGCAGCTATGAAAGCATCGTTGAACTTTACGGTGGCCGCGTGGACCGCATCGGCAAGGACGGCCCGCGCGTCAATCCTTTCGTTCTCGAACCCACCGAGAGCAACGTCACGTTTCTGTATAGCTTCGTCAAGCTGCTGCTTGTGAACGGCGGCGCGGAGCTTGAACCAGAAGATGACGACGTGATCCACAAGGCCGTGCGGGATATGTACCGGCTCGATGCAGAAAATCGTCGCTTGTCCAATCTCTTCTTACCCAAGAAACTCGATAGGTATCTGTCAAAGTGGGTCGGCAACGGCGTCTATCATGCGGTTTTCGACAACGTGGAAGACAGCCTTTCTCTGTCCCGTCTGCAGTGCTTCGATTTTCAGGGTGTCAACAACGAACAGTACGCCGACCTGATCGAACCTGTCATGGTGTGGCTGCTCAGGCGGATCAATGACGTTCTCTACAACCCGGCCAATCTCGGCGTACCGAAGCACATCCTGATCGAAGAGATTTTCTCTTCGATGAAGAATAAGCAGCTATTAGATGGCGCGCTCGCCTCCATCAAGACGGTGCGCAAGAACCTCGGCGGGGTAACAATGATCGGCCAGTCTGCGGAGGACCTGGGCGCAAACGCCGACAGCATAGTGAACTCCTGCACATCGTTTCTATTTCTCAAGGACGCTACCTTCAACCGGAAGCGGTACGCAGAACTCTTCAAGATGAACGAGCAACAGCTCGCTCTCTTCGAGAGCTTGCAGGATCGCGAAGGTCTCTACATGCGCCGCGACGGGTTGACCAAAGTCATCAAGCTCAATCTCGACAGCCGCAGCTATGCGATCTTCTCGACCAAACCGAAAGACCGCGTGCGCCGCAGCAAGCTCATTGCCAAGTACGGACTTACCGAGGGCATTGCAAGGTTTGCCCAGGGCGAGACCGAATAAGCCAAATCTCACCGCAGAAAGGACTCAAACATTATGCGCCCCACCCTTGTTGTCTCTTTATCTCTGTGCATGATACTGGCCACAAGCCAACTTTATGCTGCAACCGACCCACATCCCCTTCAACCGGCTGCGCCGCGCACGGTCATCGTGTCGGAGGCGGAGACCCCGCCTCAGGTTCGCGCCGGGCTACTGCAATCGACGCTCATCGTGCTGCCCACCGAAGAGAAGGTTGCCAATGTCTTCGCCGGCGACACGGTGAATTGGGTCTTCGACGGTGGTCATGTGGCCACGCGCTTTATCAGCGTCAAGCCCAAGACCGCAAACGCAGCCACGGACATCCATATCGTCTCCGATCACGGCAACGAGTACACCCTTCAGTTGCGCGAGGTATCGAATGACACCGATTCGCACTTCGACTCCAAGGTCTTTATCAACCCTGGCGACCAAGCCGCAAAGGACCGCTTGGCTCAGCTTCCCGTGTTCGTGCCAGCGGTCGAACTGGATAAAGCAAAACAGGAAGCTGCTGCCGCGAAAGCCGCTCAAGCAGCCGAACTCAAGTCCGAACAAACCAAGGCCGAGCAGTACCGCTCGGAGTACCCAGGTTCACTCCACTTTGATTATGTCTGGGACGAGCGAAAAGGCAAAGAACTTGGACTTCAGCAAATCTGGCACGACGACAAGTTTACCTATCTGCGCGGCCAGTTCCAGGAAACACCGGCGCTCTACGAAGTGAAAGACAAGAAGCCTTCGCTCATCAATTTTGATTTCAACGGCGGGCTCTATACCGTACCGAAGCTACTGGAGAACGGGTATCTCGCCATTGGCAAGCAGAAAGTTGAATTCCATCGCGTGGGAGGTATGAAGTAGCCATGACCGACCAGAACCCAAATACGCCCGCAACTATTTCAGAGCAGCAGGAGGCAAAGCCGCCGCTCAAGAAGGGGATGCCAGTGGTCATCGCCCTTGTGGCGATTCTCGCCATACTCGGCATCGCCAATGTATCGAGCCTGCTGCACGGTAACAAAAAGACGGCCCCGGCAAGCGCATTACAGATGCGTCCGACTTCACCGAACGCGCAGCAGGTGTCGAGCTTCGAGACGCAACAGCAATTGCAAGCTCAGCATGATGCCGAGGAAAAGCAGAAACAGCAGGAGTTGATTGCAGCAATGCAGCAGCTCCAGGCTGCCGAAACGCCAGGCCCTGAGTCGGCGAACGCCGCACCAATGACTACAGCACAGCGCGACGCGATCTATGGCGCGAGTCCGAATGCACCGCAACGTACCTCCAATATCTCAGAGGCTCATGCCGAGGCGAAACAACGAGCCTTGGCACGGGAGAAGCAGAAACAGGATGCCATCAGCAGCGGAACCGTAGCCATCGACTTCGCTCATTCCGGCGAAGCCGCTACTCCATCCACTGTGACCCCACCTGCGGTGGGGACGCAGCAGGCGGTGGCCGCAGAAAGCCCGGCCAACAAAACCCTGCCCAACCAGCCTGCAACCGTCGAATCCAAGGCCAACGCCAAAACCGACCCAATGGGTTCTTACGAATTCGACCAGTACCAAGGCCGGCTTTATCGGATCTTCGAGGGAACCGTCTTCGAAGGTGTCGTCACCAACCATATTGATGGCGGTTTCAGTGGACCAATCCTGATTATGCTGACAACCGACTATTACTCCCACGACCATCAACAGTTGCTCATGCCACAAGGGACGCGCCTTATCGGCACGGTACAGAGCGTGGGCAACGCCCAGCAGCGCAAAATGTTTGTCACGTTTCACCGTGCTGTATGCCCGGATGGTTTTTCGCTCGATTTCGACAAGTACGTCGGACTCGATCCGATTGGCACAACGGGTCTCGCCACCAAGGTCGATCACGGATACTTGATGGCTTTTGGCGCGGCGGCCGCCATAGGTGGCCTCGGCGGTCTTACCCAGATCGGTAATAACGGCAGCGTTCTTTCGGCTTCAACAGAAATTCGCAACGGCATCTCCGAGCAGTCGGCTGCAGAGGGTGAGCAGGTGCTGAACCACTTCCTCAACCGCCTGCCGGTTATCACGCTCAAGGAAGGCTCGCGTGCCCGCGTGTACGTGGGCCGCGACATCCTCATCCCGTCCTATGCGGAACATCGCATGGACCCAATACTCTGACCGGAGTTTTCAATGACTTGTCGCAGACTCGTTACCGGAATTGCAGTATGCGCGCTGGTGGCTGCCACGCTCGCCACTTCCACTGGGCGTGCTGTGGTTCTTGCCTCACTGGCTCATGTCGTCGAGGTCGGCGCGAGGATTCCGCGGTTGCCTTGCTGGATCGTGGACCACAGCAAGTGTTTCACCCTGGACAGAATGGACCCAACCTGCCCTCCATACCTGTAACCGTTCAACAGCACCCAAGGAGGCTATATGCCGCTTCAACTCAAGAAACATCGCAAATGGCTCATCGTTGGTACCGCGTTGCTCTTAACCGCACCGCCCAGCTTTGCCCTCTTTGGCATGGGAGATCTGGTCTTCGACCCCCAGAGCTATGCCAGCCTCGTTCAGCAGCTCACCATGATCCGAACCCAGTACAACATGCTCAAAAACAACATCACCCATTTCTCGATCAAGCGTCAGTGGCAGACAACGTTGCATACGCTCGAAAACGTGAACGTTGCCAATATGTTTGGCGAGACGGCAGGCATCAAAATCGCGCTCAATAGCAACTCTCCATCGACTTCGACCACAGCATGGAAAACGGCCACGGTCACGATGAACAGCGGGACGAGCAGCTACCTGCAAGGGCAGTCTCTCGGTAGTACGCGCATCTCGCAACTCGCCATGGTCGAAACCTCGGATTCGATCTCCCCCGACTGTCTTACCGCCGTCGGCCAGTACCGGACCAACCGGACCGAGAACGCCACGGCCAATTCCTCGCTGTTGTCGGATCAATTCGACAGTTCGGACAGCACCAACAGCGAGGTTCAACAGCTCAACCTCTTGAACGCTTCCGAAGCCCAAAAGCTCAGCGAGATGCAGGCACAAGGTGCGCTTCACACCTGCATTGCGGGGCAAATGACGGTCGCCAACATGGAACGGCGCAATGCTGCCGTCGAAGACCTCAATACGGCGGTCTTCGTCCAGCAACAGCGCTCAACGAACAACGTGAATGCCGCCAGCGAAAGCAACACCTGGCAGACCTATCTTCCGTGAGTTGAAACCGGGCAGCGCTTGCCGTTTCGGTTAGCGCTGCCTCTCCCGCAAAGAGGTGGCGATTATGATTTCACCGACACTGCTGGCCCAGGCACTACCGAGTGCAACTTCCGGTGTGGACTGGCTCTATCAGTTCACCAACAATCTGACCAATCTAACCACACAGAACGGCGGCGCATTGACACAGCTTGGATTGACCGAGTTGAGCTGCATCGCCTTGTTCACGCTCATCAGTATGGTTATCAACTGGAATACTTCGGAGATGACCGTGTTGCGCTTCCATGCGCACCCGGTCCGCGCTGGCGATCTGACCCACTTTCTGCTGCGCCTGATCGTCTGCTGCTTGCTCATCAATTACTGGGTGAATCCGCTTCCAGGTGCGAGCTTCGGGCTCAACCATTTCTTCAGCTATATCGCCCAAGCGATGGTCGCCGCTTTCGATCAGAGTTCTCTCGACACGCTGCTCCAGCTTCTGAAGACAGCCGGGGATAACACGGCCATGCCTTCACTGACCGCTCCGGTCCAGATTCTTTGCTACTTCTTTGTGCAGGCATTACTCGGGCTGGCATCTGCGATTCTCTTCTTTATCAATTGCAGTTCGTTCATCCTCTACGGCGTCACGGCACTCTTTGGGCCAGTTTTCATTCCGCTGCTGATGACCAGGACATTCCGAGGGAAGTTCTTTCACTTCCTCGATGTACTACTCAGCTTCGCAATGATTCGTGCCGTGGCCGCCGCCTTCATCTTCGTATGGGCTGGTTTCCTCAACACGTTTATCCAGCAAACCTTCAATGGAACCTACTCGATGGAGATGTGGTTGGCGAATCTGATCCCCTGCACGATGGTCTTCATTGCCTTCATCATCAACCTGCTCTTTATCCCCAGCATGACGCAGGCAATCTTCGGCGGTACGGCGGGAATGGCAGATAGCGTGTCCAAAGTCGGCGGAGCCGTGGCATCGCTCGCCATGATGGCCGGATGAGGAGCGCGAAATGTGGACCTTTCTTTTCAGCTTTCTGTTCCTTCATCGGATGCGTCTTTCAAAGCCCATCCGCTATGCGTTCGCGGTGCTCATGATCGGTCTCATCATTGTGGCTCTCATTTACGCGGTGGACCTGTTTCTTACCGTTGAGGAAAGGACGATTCCATACCATGTCTATGCGTGAAGCCTTCACTGAAATATCTATGACACCGGCCCAATCTCTGCTCGTTGACCGTATCGGCAACGAGGTCTATTCGTCCCACTACGCTGAGCGGAAGGCCTACCGCTTCATCATCGCCTGTGGCACGGTTGTACTGCTTGGATCGCTGTGGATGAATCTGTCTCTGGCTCGCCGTCCGATTGCCAATCGCTACATCCGCATCGACGAGATGGGCCGCGCCCAGGCTATCCAGTACAGCGACCTGAACTACAGCCCGCGCGAGGGTGAAGTGCGCACCTATCTGACCGACTGGGTCAACTACCGCTATACGGTCAACCGGGACGTAATCGCCAAGAAGTATCCGCTCAATTACTACTTTCTGTCGCAGGCACTCGCCTCCAAGTTGATGACCGACGACAACCAGAATCATCTCGTCTCTCAGGTCACAGCCGGACAGATCGAATCGAGCGATGTAGCGGTTCAGAACGTGACCATCACCTCGATGTCCGAAGAGATGGTCCAGGGCACGCGCATCGCTCGCGGCACAGCCCTGATGACTGCGGATCGGTTCTATTCGGCGCAGAATTCCCGCGAACCTCGCACAGAGCATTGGATGCTCAGCATCACCT
>Ga0255351_1000066_pt1 | contig 48405 bp, 47 predicted proteins | sample HBST25r2metaG_FD_186024 | JGI IMG/M metagenome (GOLD analysis project Ga0255351, IMG submission 186024) | Peat soil microbial communities from Stordalen Mire, Sweden - H.B.S.T-25.r2 | ecosystem: Environmental > Terrestrial > Soil > Wetlands > Peat | place: Sweden: Norrbotten County, Stordalen... | reverse complement strand
ATCTTCCCAGCCAGGAGGAAACAGAGTACGAAGGACTTGCCAGTTCTCAAGCTCAGCCATGTGAAAAGACTAGATCAACTTCGAAAAATCGTCAACCTTTATCTTAGCGCTTATGGGGGGAGGGGGTAGGGCCGTTTTGGGGAATGGGGAATTGGGTAAGTCGCGGCTCCGATCCTTGTACATGGGTTGATTGTGCGCCTATACAAGATAATTTCTTGCACGGCGAAAAAGAATTTCGAAGATTGGTGGGTTCGTGGTCTGCCAGTAGACAGTGGATAGAGATCAGAAAAAGACGGACTGTTGACCATCGGCGACTGGCAGCGCTTTCAATGGGGCAAGCAGGTTGGCAGCAATCTTCCACCCCAGCGACGAAGACCAGCCGCTGGGGTTCCCGGTTCGCATGACCCTGCTCTTTTTACGGCCCAAGGCCCGAAAAAGAGCCTTGACAAAGCCGACGCTGTTATACACAGCAATACCAAAATCACCGCAGCATCAGGACCAGCAGCCAGCCGTTCAATCCGGCGATCAGGACGGCGACGATCCAGGCCAGCGCTTGCAGCCAGCGGGGGTTGACGAACTCGCCCATCAGCTTGCGGTTGCCCGTGAAGAGCACCAGCGGCACCACGGCAAAGCTCAATTGCAGGGAAAGAATGACTTGGCTGAGAATGAGCAGCTTTTCCGTGCCCTGTTCGCCGGTGAATGCGACGACGATGATAGTGGGGACGATGGCTATCGAGCGTGTGATGAGCCTGCGCAGCCAAGGCGTAACCTTAAGGTGAATAAAGCCTTCCATCACCACTTGGCCGGCCAGTGTGCCGGTGATGGACGAGTTCTGACCGCTGGCCAAAAGAGCGACGGCAAAGAGCGTACTGGCACCGGTAACGCCCAGCAGCGGGCTGAGCAGCTTGTAGGCGTCTTGGATGGCCGCGACCTCGTAGTGACCGCTGCGATGGAAGACTGCTGCCGCGACGATCAGAATGGCTGCGTTCACGAAAAGAGCGATGGTCAGCGCGGCGGCTGAGTCGATGTTGGACATCAGGATCGCTTCGCGCTTGCCCTTCGGAGTGCGCTCGTATTTGCGGCTCTGCACAATCGAGGAGTGCAGATAGAGGTTGTGCGGCATCACCGTCGCGCCCAGAATGCCGATGGCGATGTAGAGCATTTCGGGGTTGGTGACGATGGCGGGCGAGGGCAGAAAGAGACTCTTCAGAGCGATCCAGTGCTCGGCGTGCGAGAGCAGCACCTGTACCACGAACAACACGGCGATGGTGCCGATCAGGGCGATCACCAACGCTTCGATATAGCGAAAGCCCCAGCGCTGCATCACCAGAATCAGCAGCACATCCGCGCTGGTGATGAGCACGCCATAGAAGAGCGGAATGCCGAAGAGCAGATTGAGTGCAATCGCCGAGCCGATGACCTCGGCCAAATCGCAGGCGGCGATGGCGATCTCCGCGCCGATCCACAGAGCGTAGCTCACCCTTGCGCCGTAGTACTGATGGCAGAGTTGCGCCAGATCGCGCTCGGTGGCGATGCCCACCTTCAGCGAGAGGCTCTGCAATAGAATCGCCATCAGGTTGGAGGCCATGATGACGAAGAGCAGCGTGTAGCCAAAGCGCGAACCGCCTGCGATGTCCGTGGCCCAGTTGCCGGGGTCCATGTAACCGACCGCGACCAGGAATCCGGGTCCTATAAAGCCCGCCAGCCGCCGCCAGAACTTCGGCGAGCGGGAGAGGCGCACCGAGGCATGAACCTCCGGCAGCGAAGGCACCTGGTGCTCAGGACCGGGCGCAAGGCCTGGGAGAACCGGCAATGGGATTTCCGATGCGCTCATAGATTCGAGTATGCCATGCCGGGCGAAGCAAGTGCGCGCCTTGCGTTCGCTTGCCCCGGCTGGGTATCTTTGTGAAGCGGATAGATGATTTCTGAAATGAGCGTGGACCGGGAGGTCCACGCCACAGCCGGTCGGGAGGCCGGCGCTACAGTTTCTTGTATGGCCAGCCGGTGGAGGACTAAAAGAGATTCATGGACGTTCTTAAGCGATTATTCGAGCAGCATTTTCATTTGCCGGTGGAAGACGCGCGGCCGCTTCAGGGCCAGTTGGGCGGCTCCGGCAGAGTCATTGTGCGGCTCACGGGCGGGCCTTATCGCGCCATCGGAATTCAGTATCCGGTGCGGGAGGAGAACGTCGCCTTTCTGGAGTTTTCCCGGCACTTTCGGCAGTGCGGATTGCCGGTTCCAGAGATTTATGCGGAGGATTTGAGCGCGGGTGCCTATCTGGAAGAAGATCTGGGCGATACCACGCTCTTCGAGTTCCTCGGACGGCATCGCAGCGGCGACGCGATTGCTCCCGAGGCCGTTGAAGCCTACCGCAAGGTGGTGGCTGTGCTGCCGCGCTTTCAGGTGGAGGGCGGGCGCGATCTGAATTACAAGCTCTGCACTCCGCGCGCCAGCTTTGACCGCCAGTCGATCAACTGGGATCTGAATTATTTCAAGTACTATTTTTTGCGGCTGGCCGGTGTGCCTTTCAGTGAGCAGGCGCTGGAGGATGACTTCAATCGCTTGACAGAGTTTTTGTTGCGGGCTGATGCTGATTACTTTCTCTATCGGGATTTTCAATCGCGCAATGTGATGCTGCGCGAGGGACAGCCGTATTTTCTGGATTATCAGGGCGGCCGCAAAGGCGCGCTGCAATACGACATTGCCTCGTTGCTCTACGACGGCAAGGCCGATCTGCCGCCGGAGTTGCGCATTGAGTTGCTGGAACACTATTTGGATTGCCTGAGTGACTGCATCCCGGTGAATCGCGACGCCTTCATGGAGCACTATTACGCTTTTGTCTACGTGCGCATCTTGCAGGCGCTGGGCGCGTACGGCTTCCGCGGATTCTATGAGCGCAAGGCGCATTTTTTGCAGAGCGTGCCCTATGCGCTGAAGAATCTGCGCTGGCTGGCGGCGAAAGTGAAGCTGCCCATTGAGCTTCCGGCGCTGATGGAGGCGCTCAATGCGATGACGGAGTCGGAAAAGCTGAAGGGCTTGGCGGCCTCGGCGGATGGATTGAAGGTGAGGATCTTCAGCTTCAGCTATCACCGCGAGATGCCGGCAGACGAGAGCGGTAACGGCGGCGGCTTTGTCTTTGACGCGCGCAGTCTGCCGAATCCGGGGCGTGAGGAGCAGTACCGGCAGATGAACGGCAAGGACGAGCCGGTGATTGAATATTTGAACCGCCATGCCAGTGTGCATCAGTACTTTGCCAGCGTGCAGGCGCTGGTGGATGCGAGCGTGAGCGCCTACCAGAAGCGAGGCTTCAAGGATCTGATGGTCTCCTTTGGCTGCACCGGCGGACAGCACCGCTCGGTGTATCTGGCCGAGCAACTGGCGAAGCATCTGCGCAGCACGAACGGCGTGGAGGTTGTTCTGCGCCACATTGAGCAGGAGAAGATAGGCCGATGAAGGCAATGATTCTAGCTGCTGGGCTGGGCACGCGCTTGCGGCCTCTCACCGACGACCGCCCCAAGGCGCTGGTCGAGGTTGGCGGGCGCACGCTGCTGGAGATTGCGCTGACGCGTTTGCGCTCCTTCGGGGTGGATGAAGTGATCGTCAACGCGCATCATTTCTCCGGGATGATTATCGATTGTCTAAAGGCTCACAATAACTTCGGCCTGAAAGTTGAAATATCGCTTGAAGGGGATCTGCTGGACACGGGCGGCGGATTGAAGAAGGCCGCGCATTTTTTCAGCGGCAGTGAAGAGCCGTTCATTCTGCACAATGTGGATGTGTTGAGCGGGATCGATCTGGGAGAGATGGTGCGCGCTCATAAAGAGAAAGGCGCTCTGGCCACGCTGGCGGTGAAGCAGCGCACGAGTTCGCGGCAGTTGCTTTTCGACGAACATGGGCAACTGTGCGGACGCCGGGTTTTGAGTGGTGGGGAGTCAATCCTTCCCAGGTCCCAAAATCGGGACCTGGGGCACCCGGCTGAGATGGCATTTGATCCCCGGTCTCAAAATCGAGACCGGGGGCACCCACAGTTTGTGCCTGTCCAAAATCCGCTTGCGCTGGCGTTCTCTGGCATTCATGTACTTTCTCCGCGAATCTTCTCGAAACTGGAAGAGGAGGGAGCGTTTTCCATCATTTCCGCTTATCTGCGTCTTGCGGCGGCGGGCGAGAAGATTGTCGCTTTTCGCGCGGATGATGCGTACTGGCGCGATCTTGGCCGTCCGGAGAGCATCCGGCAAGCCGAAGAGGAAATCGCCAACGGAAGGCACATCCCACTTTGAGCGCTGCCTTCGCCTTTTGCGTCTATCGGGTACAGGCGGAATGGGCCGAAGCTGGTAACCTGAATCCTGAGAAGAAATCCCCGGAAGAGTCGGCGTAGAAGCTGGCGGGCAGAGGTATGGCGGAGTTCATCATCAAATTGGCCGACGAGCGCGGTCGCGTGCAGGAGCAGGTGCAGACGGCGGCAACCGCTGAGGAGTTGCGCGTCCGCTTTACGCACGCCGGATTCCACGTCTTCAGCGTGCGCGCGCGCTCCGGTTTTGGCGGTCTCAAGCGGGGCAAGGTCAAGCTGGAACCGTTTTTGGTCTTCAACCAGCAGTTTTTGACGCTGATCCGGGCCGGATTGCCGATTTTGGGATCGCTTGAGATGCTGGCCAAGATCCAGAAGAATGCGCATTTTGCCGCGCAGTTGGACGATGTGGCGGCGCGTGTGAAGACGGGCGACTCGCTCAGCTCAGCCTTTGAGGCGCAGAGCGGCATTCCGATCATGTATACGACAACGCTGATGGCCGGTGAGCGCTCGGGCAACTTGCAGGAGGTGCTGGAGAGGTATGTGACCTTCCAGCGCATCTCGCTCACCTTCCGCAAGAAGATGGTGGCCTCGCTGATTTATCCGTGCGTGCTGCTGGTGCTGGTTTTTGCCTTGGTGATCTTCATGCTCGTGGTGGTGGTGCCCAAGTTCAAGGATCTCTATGACCAGATGGGTGCCAAGCTGCCGGCGATGACGACGGATCTGATGGACTTCGGCGCATTTCTCAACCACAATTTTCTGTGGATCATTTTGGGTACGGGGGCGGCAGGCTTTGGCTTTTATCGCTGGGCGCAGACCGAACGAGGGCGCGACGCAATCGACGGCTTCCGCATTGGGTTGCCGATCTTTGGCAATATCTGGCTGAAGTACCAGGTGGCGCTGTTTTCGCGGACGCTTTCGACGCTGCTGACCGGCGGGTTGTCGCTGGTGCCGTCGCTGGAGACGGCGGCCCGCTCGATCAGTTCGCGGCGCGTTTCGCTGGCGGTGATGGAGTCAATTACCACAGTACGCGAGGGCAAGAGCCTGGCCGATGCGCTGATCCGGACCAAGGTTTTCCCCGATCTGTCCACGGAGATGATCTCGGTGGGCGAGCAGACGGGCGCGCTGCCGCAGATGCTCAACTCGGTTTCGGAGTTTTTTGAAGAAGACGTGGCGACGGCGCTGACCGCGGCGCTGGCGCTGATTGAACCGGCGATTCTGATTGTGATGGGCGTGGTGGTGGTCTTCATTCTTATCTCGCTTTATCTGCCCATCTTTTCGCTGGGCCAAACGACGGGGGGGCAGTAATCCATGGCTGACGCGACACATCCACTTCCGATTCCGATGCCCACCGGAGGTCCGTTGCCGGGTTCCGAGGAGGAGCGTGCCCAGACGGAGCTGCTGGCCCAACGCTACCATGCCGAGTTCGTAGACCTGAAGAACTTCAAGATTCAGCACGAGCTGCTGAAAACGGTGCCGGTGGAGCTGATGTTCCGCTATAACTTTGTGCCCATTGAGCAGCGGGGCGACGCCCTGGTGATTGCCGTCAGCGATCCCTCGCAACTGATGGTTTTGGATGAGATTGCCGGGCTATTGTCGCATCGCATTCTGCCGCGCGTGGCCACGCTTTCACAAATTACCGACCTGCTGAAGAAGACCGAGCAATCGCAGCGCGTCTTGGATGAGGCCAGCGAGGGGCTGACCTTTGACGTGTTGACCGGGGACGAAAACTCGGACGAAAATATTTCCATCGAGAAGCTGACCTCTGAAGAGGACATCAGCCCGATCATTCGCCTGGTGGATACAACGATCTTTACCGCTCTCGAACGCCGCGCATCGGATATTCACATCGAGACAAACGACGATTCGGTGGTGGTGAAGTACCGCATTGACGGCGTTTTGCAGGCGGCGATGGCGCCGATTGCGCGCGAGCACCACGCGACGATCCTGAGTCGCATCAAGATCATGAGCGAGTTGGACATTGCCGAGCGCCGCGTCCCGCAGGATGGCCGCTTCCGGGTGCGCTACAAGACGCGCCTGATCGACTTCCGCGTCTCGATCATGCCGACGATTCATGGCGAAAACGCCGTGCTGCGCGTGCTGGACAAAGAGTCAATGAGCGAGAAGTTCCACAAGCTCACGCTCGACGTGGTGGGTTTTGCCGAAGAGGATTTGCGCCGCTTCCGCCGCTATATTCGCGAGCCGTACGGCATGGTGCTGGTGACCGGGCCGACCGGATCAGGCAAGACGACCACGCTCTACGCCGCGCTGAATGAGATCAAGAGCGAAGAAGACAAGATCATTACTATCGAAGATCCTGTCGAGTATCAGATTCGCGGCATAACGCAGATTCCGGTGAACGAGAAGAAGGGCCTGACCTTTGCGCGCGGGCTGCGCTCGATTCTGCGCCACGACCCGGATAAGATTCTGGTCGGCGAAATCCGCGACAATGAGACGGCGCAAATCGCCATCAACTCGGCGCTGACCGGCCACTTGGTCTTTACCACCGTCCACGCCAACAACGTGGTGGACGTGATCGGACGCTTTTTGAATATGGGCGTCGAGGCGTACAACTTTGTCTCCGCGCTGAACTGCATTCTGGCGCAGAGGCTTGTGCGCACCAATTGCGAACATTGCACGCGGCCGGTTCACTATAGCGATGCGGAGATGGTGGCCTTCGGCTTGGTTCCGGCGGAGTGGCGCGATCATGAGTTCCGCGAAGGGCAGGGCTGCATCGAATGCGGCGGAACGGGCTACCGCGGGCGCACAGCGATTCATGAGCTGCTGGACTTGACCGACCCGATCCGCGAATTGATTCTGGAAAAGAAGCCGACCTCCGAGGTGCGCAAACTGGCGCAGAAGGAAGGCATGAGCTTTCTGCGGGAGTCGGCGCTGGACCGCGTGCGGCGTGGGCTGACCACGCTCAAAGAGATCAACAAGGTTACATTCATTGAGGCGTCGAGATAATGAGTTCGATTCTTAGCAAAGCAAAACTCGGCTCCCAGCTTGGCGCGCGTCCGCCTGCGGCGGTGGAACTGTCGCCGCAGGGCGTGCTGGCTGCCGCTACGCCGGGCGTGGGCAAGCCGCCGGTCTATGCCTTTGAGCCGCTGCCAGCAGGCGCGCTGGTTCCCGGCATTGGTGAGCAGAATCTGCGTGCGCCGGAGCTGGTGGCGAACGCGATGCGCGCGGCGCTCGATCAGGTTTCGCCGCGTTCGCACTCGGTGACGCTGGTGCTGCCGGATACGGCTGTCCGCGTCTTCGTGCTGGACTTTGATTCGCTGCCAGACAAGCCCGCCGAGGCGATCCCGGTGCTGCGCTTCCGGCTGCGCAAGATGATTCCCTTCGAGGTGGAGCACGCTGGGCTGAGCTACCAGGTACTGACCGAGACCAGGAGCGAGTGCCGGGTGCTGGCGGCGGTTTTGCCGAGCGCGGTGCTGGCCGAGTATGAGGCCGTGACGCGTTTGGCTGGCTATGAGCCGGGCGCGGTGCTGCCGACGAGTCTGGCGGCGCTGGGAGCGGTTGATTCGCTGGAGATTGCCGACCCTGGCGCTCCGGTGCTGACCGCCAACCTGAGCGCGTTTGCGCTGACGACTTCGATTACGCACGGGCGGGATCTACTGCTTTATCGCACGCTGGATCTGCCGGTGGAACCCGAGCTGCGGCTGGCCGAGGTGCAGCGCGGCATTGCCGTGGCCTCGGCCTACTATGAAGACAAGCTTGGCGCGCGGCCCCGGCTGCTGTACTATGCCGGCATTGGAGCGGGCGGGAACAGCTCGGCGGAGGATTTTGCTCTCTGGATCGACGATCCGGAGCTGACCGTGGCCGATCTTGCGCCACGACCGGAGACCGGAGCGGCTACGCCTTTAGGCAACTTGGTGAGCCTGGCCGGAGTGGTGGGCGCGCTGGCGGGGGCAAGCTAAACTTATGCGGATTACACTCAATCTCGCCACACGGCCTTACGTCAATCTTGGACCGGCGCTGAAGCGGCTCCGCATTGCGATGGGGGTCCTTTTGGTGATCGGAATCGGCCTGCTGTTGGGGCTGCGCGCCTTTCATCAGAAGGCCGAAGAGGCGCGCGCTACCGAGGATCGCGTGCAGAGGCAGATCGACGCGATCAACTGGGAGCGGCAGGGCTACATGAACCGGATGCATCAGCCCGCCAACGTTCAACTGCTTGCCCAGGTGGGGACGCTCAACCAGCTCTTCGACGAAAAGACATTCTCCTGGACGCTGGCGATGGAAGATCTGGAGACAGTTCTGCCGGGCGGCGTGCAGGTGACCAGCATCGATCCCTCGCGCGACCCGAAGACCGGTCGCATCACGTTGAAGCTGCGCGTGGTGGGTCCGCGCGACCACGCTGACGATCTGGTGGAGAATCTGGAGCGCTCAAAGCACTTTTTGCTGGCGCATATTGTGGACGAAAGCACGGAGTCCAACAACAACAGTCAGCACCTGGAGCCAGTGAGCGCCTCCAACCGCTTCACCTTCGAGATTCTGGCTGATTACAACTCGGCTGCGCCGGAGGAGGTCAGAAGGCCGAAGGCTCCCGTAGAAAAGGAGTCCGGGCCGAAGCCTCTGACGAAGACCCTGAAGCCGCAAAATATTGGCAGGCAGGCTGCTCCGATGGTTCCCATGCCTCAGGCTCCGCAGCCGCCCAGCGCGGTTCGACCGCTTCCGAATGTTCCGGGCGCAATGCGCGGCCCATTGGCACCGAACGGTCCGTTACAGCGCCGTTCGGGAATGCCTCCGAACTTTCCTCCGAATCCGAATGCGGGAGGCCCACGATGAGCAGCAGCCGCACGCCGTCTCCCTTGCAGGAGCATCTGAAATCCCCGCTCACTTGGCATTACGCGGGCTTTGCCGTGCTGTTGGCCACAGTGATTTTCCTGGCCATACGCTTCGGCCTGGACTGGAGCGCGACCAACGGCAGTTCCACGGAAGCTCTGGTTGTAAAACAGTTTCAACTGAAGGCTCTCGACTTGCAAACCGCTCCGCTGCGCGGCTTGGACAAGCGCGTGGAAGACTCCCGCGCCGAGATGAGCGCCTTTTACGCCAAGCGCATTCCGCGCAACTACTCTTCGATCGACCGGCGCATCGGCGAACTGGCGCTCAGAGGCCCGGTGCGCCTGACCAGCGTCAAGTTTACGCAGGGCAAGCCCGGCTCCGAACTGACGGAAATCTCGATGGACGCGGGCATCACCGGCGATTATCAGCAGATCATGCGCTTTATAAATGGCTTGGAGCGTGACGAGAACTTCTTTGTGATTCGCGGCCTGACGCTGACCGGCCAGCAGGGCGGCTCGGTGAACCTGCGCATACAGGTCTCCACCTGGCTGAAGCCGCTCGATGCAGAGGCCAGCGGATTGCCGCACACTCCCGAACCCGGCGCGGCCAACACGCCAAAGCCCACGGAAAAGGAGGGTGAATAATTATGGCCCTCCAAATCGGAACCGAAAAGAAATGGAAGATTTATCTTGTCGCGGGTCTGATCTTCGTTAGCCTCCTTGGCGTCGTCTACGAGGTCAAAAGTTATTATTTTGGAGGTACTTCCGCACCGCCTCCACCGGTTGCGGCAGCCCGGCCAGCCGCTCTTCCGTCCTCTGCGACTAACTCCTCTGCCCATGGACAGGAGGCGCAGAAGCTCTCCAACGCGGGCATTGATCCAGCGCTTCACCTGGAGATTCTGGCGCGGAGCGAAAGAATCGAATACCAGGGAACGGGCCGGAATATCTTCTCCGCCCAGTCCGCGCCCCCGCCGATTGAAAAGCTGGCTGCCGGTCCGCGTCCCGGTCAGCCGGGCCAACCTGTCATAAACACTCCTCCGCCCGCTCCGCCTAAACCGGTTGCGCCGCCGATTGATCTGAAGTATTTTGGCTACACGCAGACCAAAGACAAGTCTTTGCAGGCGTTTTTTGTGCATGGGGACGACATCTTTGCCGCCCGCAGCGGTGAGATTATCGACCACCGCTACAAGGTGGGCGTGATTCAGGCAACCAACGTTCAGGTGACGGACCTGGGCTACAACAATACGCAGACGCTGCCGTTGCAGGGGAATTGAAGGACAGTGGTCAGTGGTCAGTGATCAGTGATCAGTGGTCAGTGAAAGAATTGAGCGTTGGAACCGCAGGTCCTTCGACTCCGTTTGCCGCAAAAAACGCGGCAAACTTCGCTCAGGATGACAGATTTTTTGGAACGAAATCAAGACATAGAACAGAGGCTCAAATCTGAATGAAGATTTCCGCTCCAATCCGCCGCCCCAAGCCCTCCGAGGAGGGCTATATGCTGGTTGCGGTCATCTTTTTGGTGTTTTTGCTGACGCTTTCGCTGACCGTGGCGCTGCCGAAGATTTCCAAGGAGATTCAGCGCGACCGAGAGATGGAGACGATGAATCGCGGCAAGCAGTACATCCGCGGAATCAGGATGTACTACAAGAAATTCGGAGCCTATCCGCCCAACGTCGATGCGCTGATCAAGCCCACCAACAACATTCGCTTTCTGCGCAAGAAATACGCCGACCCGACAACCGGCAAAGAGGATTGGAAACCGATACGCCTTGGGCAGAACAAGGCTCCCACAGCGATGGGCTTCTTCGGACAGCCGCTGGGCGGTTCGACGATTGCGGGCACCGGACCCGGCGCGCAAAGCACTGGCTTCGCCCCGTCTACGCCCACGACAACACCGCCGACCGACCCGAACGCGCCAGTAGATCCGAACAATCCTGACGCCGCGAACGGAACGACTAACGGAACGGGCACCGGGCTGAGCGGCCAGACCGGGCAGACCTTTGGCGGCGCGGGCATCATCGGCTTTTCGCCCAACAGCCCCAAGGCGTCGATCATGGTCTACAAGACCAAGACCCATTACAACGAGTGGGAGTTCGTCTACGACCCGCAGGCGGAGCTGATGCAGATGATGGGTGGCGGTTCCACTGGCTTGACACCAACGACAACAACGCCGACTACAACAACTCCAACGACCGCGACGCCAACTACGACATCGCCTTAGCAATCATTTCGACGAAAGCCCACACGCATCAAGGCCCGCCTCCACTAACGGAGCGGGCCTTGTTGTATGAACCAAATAGAACTTCCATCCGATCCCACCCTAGCCGCAAAAACAAATACGCGGCGAGGGTGGGGCACCCACATTAGATAGGGCACCCGATTCACTCGAAACGCTTACGCGCTGAAGGACGAGCCGCAGCCGCAGGTGTTCTTGACGTTGGGGTTATCGAACTTGAAGCCAGCGGCCTCTGCGGATTCGACAAAGTCCACGGTACAGCCGTTGAGGTACATCAGCGAAGTGGCGTCGACGAAGACCTTCAAGTCCTCAAAGCTGAAGACCTTGTCCATCATTCCAGCCTGATTCTCAAAGGCCATGGAATACTGGAAGCCGGAGCAGCCGCCGCCGACCACGCCAACGCGCAGCCCAGCGGGCAGGGGATCCTGTGTGGCCATGATCTCGCGCACTTTGGCGATGGCCGTTGGGGTCAGGGTGAGGGGAGCCTTTTTGACGGCTTCCTGCGTGGGCGTTACGTTCACGGTTGCTGTGGCCATGGAATCTCCAAAGTGTGAAATACTTGCCGGAATCTTAACTTTACCGCTCCGTGAGCGGGGATTCAAGGCCTCGTGGATGCCTTTGTCTCATTGGATGCAATCGCGGGGGAGAAAGTCGCAGCGTGGGTCGGTTCCGGATCTCGATCTGGAACCCTCAAGTCGAGAAAAACCGGGCAGGAAAAACATGATGAAGCGGTAGCAACTTGTGCACTCCGCCAGCCTCTAATAATATTTATCTCCACAGCAGTACCCTTTCGGGGGTATGATGATCCACCAGACGGCTCCTTTGCTAAACGGGACCACGCTAATTTTCCGGACCCGCCAGCCTTCGGGGCTGAAAGTTATGGGAAGGGGATTACGATGTTTATTCCAGTGATGTTTTCCATTTGGGGAATAGCGGCTCTGGCGGCGGCAGCGCTTTTTGTTTATCGCACCAGCTTGACCCGCGACGAAGACGACCAGATCTATCTGGATGATGCCTTCCAGCACGAGAAGGACGCCCAGGAGGCGATTGTCGCCAAGGTCGCCAAGATTGAACCAGCGCTGCGCATCTCACTTTGGGGAGTTGCAGGGATGACGGCGATCATCGTTGTGTACTTTATCTGGGATCTTCTCTCTCAGTTACTGAGATAGCGGCAGAATGCTGGCGATTCAGCGCAGCGGCAGACGCGTCAAAGGATTAGACGCGAATCAGTCTGTCTTTGGGTGAATTTTGGGTGCCCCATCCTATTCGCGTTCTTTGCGAAAAGGGTAGGGCATCCCGACACCATTTCTTGCGCCAGTTCAGTAACCGCTGGCCACGAGCCAAGCCTCTGTCAGATCCAGGTTTGGCTCCAGTGCGGGCTTCTTCTCGGCTAGCAGTTGGGCATGGGCCAGCTTGACCAGCACATCCGCCTCGACGTTCACCGGAGCGCCGACGGCAAGGGTGTGCAGGTTAGTGCGCCAGTACGTCAAAGGGAGAATGGCGACGGAAATAGCCTCGCCGTCAAAATCTGCAATGGTCAGGCTGATGCCTTCGACGGCCACCGAGCCTTTATGCACCATCCACGGACGCACCTTCTCCGGTACGCGCACCTTGAGCGTCCAGTCGGTAGTTTGCTTGTCGAAGGACGGATCTTCCGGGGATATGACTGGCTCTATCGATGCAAGAGTTCCACAGCCATCCACGTGCCCTTGCACAATGTGGCCGCCCAGCGGACTTCCTGCGGCTGTGGGCAGCTCCAGGTTGACCTTGGCGCCCGGAGCCAACGCGCCCAACGAGGTGCGGTCTAGCGTCTCCTGGGCCAGATCAGCGTGAAAGAGCGTGGGATTCACGTCCAAAGCCGTAAGGCAGACGCCGGAGACGCCCAGCGAATCGCCCTCGCGCAGCCGCCCGGCCAAGCCGGGAGCTTCAACGGTAATCCGGCGTACGCCACCCCGGCTTTCCAACCCAACCAGCGAGCCGGTCACTTCGATAATTCCAGTAAACATACTTCCAGTTTAAGGGGTAAGAGGGCAGGGAAGCAGGATAGGGCTGCTTTTTTCATGCGCAACGTAGGCCGGGCAATCGTGAGCGTCTACCGGGCCGATGGCTTGGGCGCAAAGTAACCCTTCTTGGCGCGAACCTGGTAACGCCGGTCGTTGCAGAAGAGATAGATGGGACGAAAGGCACCGTTCTCCTTGAAATCAGCCGGAGTGTAGGTCAGCGCGTACTGGCTGCGCAGCTCTTCCTCGATGCTGGCGAAGCTGTTGGACATCTCCTCGACCGAAGGCGGAAAGAAGGCCTGCCCGCCCGTCTCGGCGGCCATTTTGGTCAGCACATCGTCGCTTTTGCCGCGGCTGGGAGTCCAGTTGGTGCTGACGGCATAGATGATGGTTTCGGAGCGCTGGCATTCTTTGACAGCCTCTTCCAGGTAGACGCGGCTTTGGTCGTCGTCGCCGTCGGAGATCAGCACGATGGCTTTGCGCACCGGGTCAGGGCCGCGCTCGGTCATGAGTTTGTCGCGGCAGGCGGTGTAGACAGCATCAAAAAGCGCTGTACCGCCGACCGGATGGAGCCGGTTTACACCGGTCTGGAGCGCATCAAGGTTATTGGTCCAGTCCTGCTCGACGGTCGGCGTAGCATCAAAGCCCATGACAAAGGCGCGGTCGCTCTTGGCTTTGAGGATTTTCAACAGAAATTCCGTGGCGGATTGCTGCTCAAACTGGAAGCGGTTGCGAATCGAGGTGCTGGTATCGACAAGCAGGCCTACACGCAGCGGCAGATTGATCTGCTGATGGAAGCTGGTCACCTTGAAGGGTGCCTTCTGGTCATCAAGCAGGGCAAAATCGCTCTGATGCAGATTGGGAATGTAGTGGCCGTGTCTGTCGGTCACGGTGAAGATGAGGTTGACCTCATTCACGGTTGAATGGATGACTGGAGCCTCCGCATCCGCGGTCGGATTGGCGGGCTGCTGAGAGGCCGGGGGCTGCGCGGGCTGCTGGGCGTGCAAGGCAGTGAGCGCAAAAATCGCCGCAAAGACAAGTGCTGAAAACTTTCTGTTCATGGCGATTTCATTTTATCAAGGGAAGCTCATCTCTGCGCCAATATCTTTACTTCCTTGCTCTGCGGCGATGGACGACCGGGCTTGGCGCAGAGCAGCATCAGATCACTTCAGCTAGTTTTGGGTAAAGGCCCGCCTGGCTGGTTTGATAGAGACAGAGCAACCGCTGGCGCATCAGGTAATAGGCAGAAGAGGCCTCCTGAGCATGAAGGGGGAGGGTCAGCTTGTAATAGCGAAAGAGCCGGGAAGGTAAGATACTGAACTCCACGCGGCGGATGGCATGGCGCAGCAGAGCCGCATCAAGGCGCATACGCTCGGTGACAATGACCGCTTCGGTAAAGTTCCAGCGCTGCGCATAGGCGGCCAGAGCCAGCATGATCTCGGCATTCTCCCGCATCCTTTTCAAACCATCGTAACCGCCGAGGAACTCCCAAATCTCCTGCGGTTCCATGTCGATCTGCGATTTGTGCGGACGCAGGTAATCCGTGGCGACAGCCGACAGTTCGACGATGTCCAGACGGTAAAGCCCGGCGACGAGCTGCTGCCAATCCAGACGGTTGATCTTGCGCGTCGAGCGCCGGTCAGCAATGGCCCAGCCGGCGAAGCCGCCAAGCAATGTACCGAAGATGAGATAAGAAAGCGCGGTAGTCATCTCGAAAAGGTTACTTCAGAACTTCGATTCTGTCAAGATCATTTTTTATACGCTGGTGCAAGGCCTCGATATAGGCTTGCAACTCCGGAGAGATTGGCTGCCGCGCCGGCTCTTCAAGCCAGAATTGGACGATCCAGTAAACAGTGACCGCTATAGAAATAACGCCCATGGACTCTTCCAACGTCCGAAAATATTGATGAGTGCCAAAATAGCAGTGCAGCCCTTCCACCAAACATACGGAGACGGACCAGACCGTCCATCCATTGCCGAGCGCCATCACATGGTTGCGCCAGCCGAGTCCCAAACTTTTTGAGGTTCGCGTCAGCACGGCGAACAACTCACAGACCACCAGTCCGGAAAATAATGTCAATCGAATATCAAGCCGCCATTGCCAGATTCCTGCCGGTGGAGAAACCAGCAACGGCAACGCGGCGGCGAAAAGGATGCCTGCCGTTCCCCAGAGGAGAAACTGTTTTTTTGCATCTCGTAACCAAGTTCCAGTGGGCCGCAAAACGATGCGCGCAATCTCCCAGATCACGCCAAGCTGCAAAACAAAGTCGACTGCATCCAAATACCAATAGATTCGGTTGTATAAGCTAATCGATCCAATTCGAAGAATGAAATATCCGAGAACCGTCTCTGCTGTTTCAAATATCAAATAAATCGTGAAGACAGGGAATCCCTTCCATCGGCGACGATAGAACAGGACGGCCAGCAAAGCCACATTTGCGAAAAAGCCGACCGCCCAGAGCAGATAATCGAGCGCCGAAAGGTTCATCCCACCTCACGGCTTCTATTTTCGCCGCAACGGGCACTTTCCAGCAAGGGGAATTATCGGAGGGATATAACTCCGGGTTCCTGCGGTCTCGGTGAATGAGTAATAGGCACTGCGATAGCGAGAGGAGCGGTGAGGGCGAGGAGGACGGCGGCTGCGAGGACGATGCGCAAGGACAGTTTCATGGGGTACTCCTTTTCATGCGCAAATGTGCGCAAGATGAGCGTAGCCTCAATTTGATTTTTCTTGTAGGTGGAAAATGAGGCAAAATGTGCATAACCGAGGAATAACTTTTGCACAGATTTTTCGTTACGTACGGAACTATACGGATTATCGAGAGATAACGGAAGGCATCCAGTCTGTTAAAAAATGATTGGAGATGAGTCTAGCGGTTTCTTGTTTCATAGAAAGAAACAAACGTGGACCAGGAGGTCCATGCTACAGTCGGCCGGGAGGCTGATTACATGACAGCGTCGACTCCCTCCGACCGAGTAGACTGGTCGCGTGTAAACGACCAAAAAGCTCGGAAGAAAAGGAGCCGAGCATGATGATTATAGGTTGTGATTTTCATCCGCGCTTTCAACAGATCGTCTTTCTCGACCAGGTGACGGGCGAGTACGGTGAGCGTCGCTTGCAACATCGGGGCGATGCACCGGGTCGTTCGTTTGCGGACGAGGCTGAAGAACCAGCTGGACGACCTCGCCCAATTATTTCTGTCACAAAACCTTCCAGCGTCGCACTCTAATACGACTGCCTTGGTCGAGTACTGCGATCTTCTTCGGTTTTCTTTACGGAATCGATGAAACCTCCTCAGCCGCCGCGGGATGCGCCAAGCGTTTCAATGCGGGCTTTCCGTGGGCGGATTGGCGCTTCAAGTAATTGATTCAAAGTTGCTTATCAGAAACGGAGCTTACGAATGAAAAGCGGGATGAAATACTGCGCATTCATGCTTTCTGCAATCACATCGCTCACAGTTGCGGGCTGCGGAGGTAGCGGCGGCGGTTCAACCACCACGACTCCCATCGGCGGATCGAATATTGCCAATCAAGAAGAGACTTACGGTGTACAGGGAACTCCTGCATCCAGCAATATACCGGGCGCACGCAAGAGCGCGATGGCCTGGACGGATGCCTCGGGCAACTTCTGGCTCTTCAGCGGGAATGGAACCGACTCGGCTGGTAATTCTGGATATCTCAACAACCTGTGGGAGTAGAAACCGTAAGGGCAGAATGACCTGAGACCAGGCGGGCGGATTGTATAAACCAAACTGATACAGAATTTGTACCCTGTATACAGCTTCGAAAGACAAGAAAAAACTGTATACACCTGTATACAGTTAAAGCGTTCAAACCAGCCACGTATTTATGTAAACTATTGTTTTTAAAGATAAACTGTTTTCCGCGCTGAATGGCACGCTACTTGCAGGATAGGAGGTGCCTCGGTCTTATGGCCGGGAGATTTCACCTTCGGGGAGAACACCTATGAACACCATGCTTCTCAAAATGTATGTGAAGTTCCAGGATCTGATGAACCGTGAAGAAGGCCAGGATTTGGTTGAATACGCCCTGGTTCTATCGCTGATTACTCTCGGTGCCGTGACCATTCTTAAAACACTTGGCGGGCAAGTCTTGGCCATCTTTACGGCCGTTAGCACTGCCATCTAGGCTGCGTCCAACCCCTGTCGGGACACTGGCAGGGGAATTCTCCATCATCCTTGCCGGAGGGAAGCCGATTGTGAGTCAGCAGACACATAATCGGCTTCCTTCCGGCAAGAGTTTTGGTCAATCCAACACGCGATGAGGCAGTCTTATGCTGTCAAGGATTCAATTGTTCTACATCAAGCTGCAGAGCTTGATGCGACAGGAGGAAGGTCAGGGCCTTGTTGAGTACGCGCTGCTCCTTGCTATCGTTACCACTACTTTGGTCAGCCTTCTGGGTAGTATTGCCACTGAAATCGTTACGATAATGGCCACAGTAGCCAATGCGCTTGCGAACATTTGTTGAGAGTATTCCATTGCTGCGAGGGAGAGATTCACCGGGCAAACCAATAGCTGGTGAATTTCTCCCTTGTTTTTTGTTCCACATTGAGTATTGATCTTTCTATTCTTCCAGCCAAACTCCGGACTTTTGCATCCTGTATTCTGGAAACATGAAACTGTGCATGAAAATGTCAAGCTCGAAGTGGAACGCCTTGGCTTGGATGTTTTTATGCTGCGGCTTTTCCCTTTTCAGCGGGTCGTGTATGGACGGCGGACCCGCAAATGGAATGGTGGATTTCAAAGGTGTCTATTACGACACGCAATGCATGATTCAGCATACCGATCCCTATCTGGTCGGAGAGCCGTTGCGGGTTTATCTGTTGGCCTATGGTGGCCAACAAGCGCCTTCGCAGGTGCTTCGTCAGATACTGGCGTATAACGTCTATCTACCGACCTCATCCATTCTCATTGCGCCGATCGCCATGCTCCCTTGGGGATTCGCTCACATACTTTGGAGATTGCTGACTGCTATCGCGCTTTTTCTTACCGCGTCTCTGATCTGGAGTTTTGGAGCTAATTATTCGCTAGTATTAACGAGTGGTATAGCCTGTTTTTTTCTTCTCAACTGCGAAGCGATCTTCGCCACTGGAAATACTGCGGGAGTCGCTGTTGCTCTCTGTGTAATAGGTGTCTGGTGCATCATGCAGGAAAGATTTATCTGGCCAGGAATGTTCTGCATGGCAGTCGGCCTTCTCATCAAACCGCATGACGCCGGTCTGGTTTGGCTCTTTTTTTTGCTGGCAGGTGGCGTTTATCGAAAGCGGGCGCTGCAGACTCTTGTTCTGACCGTTGTTCTGGGACTTCCATCGATTGTGTGGATCTCTGAGATTGCGCCGAATTGGATGCAGGAGCTGCATACCAATCTACGACTGGTTTCCCAACCCGGCGGAAGCAGTGATCCAGGACCTGCCTCTGCCTTGAATGGGAAAGGGCCGAGTATGATTATCAATTTGCAGTCCGATTTCAGCATCTTCCGCAACGATCCTCACTTCTATAATCTGGCCAGCTATCTGGTCTGTGGAACCCTTTTGCTAATTTGGGCGATCATCACTGTCCGATCTCGCCCGACATCCTCAAGAGCCTGGTTGGGGCTGGCGGCGGTGATCCCACTTGCAATCCTGGTTGTTTATCATCGACCCTATGACGCGAAGCTCTTGCTACTCACACTTCCGGCATGCGCGATTCTGTGGGCTGGAGGTGGAGTGATCGCATGGATTGCGCTGCTGGTCACTTTGGCTGGGGTGGTCATGACGGCAGATTTGCCTCTGGCTTTTCTGATGATGCTGACCGAAAAACTGCACTTTTCCGAGGGAGTTGCGGGAAGAATGATGACGACTGTGCTGACGCGGCCTGTTCCACTTATCCTGCTGGCGATGTCTTTTTTCTATCTTTGGGCATACTTGCAGCGCGATGCAGAGAGGGGCTGACAATGGCAACAACACGGCGGGATGCACTGGCTATGATTATGGCGTTCGGCGGATTTACCATCCTGCTGGGCTGCTTTTTAGGACCGGTGAATGGGTGGGTGGATTTCCGGGCAGTTTACTATGGCACGCGATGCTTGCTGGAACATCACAATCCATACAACGTGAGTGAGTTGGAGAGTGTTTACCGGGCTGATGGCGGGGAACGCCCTGGGGAAAAACTCTCGGAGCACCAAGCGGTTGTGTTGTATGTCAATGTGCCCACGGCCTTCATCTTCGTCGCTCCATTTGCGATGCTGCCTTGGGGAGTGTCTCATTGGCTTTGGTTCGCTTGTATCGCTGGGATCTATCTGCTGGCCGTCCTATTAATTTGGAGTGTTGGTGCCAGATATTCGTCTGATGTATCCTTCTTGCTGACGCTTGTTCTGCTATTCAATAGTTTAAGTTTTTTTGTTGCAGGAAACACCGCCGGAATCGTGGTCGGCCTGTGCGTGGTTGCCGTCTGGTGTTTTTTGGAGGAAAGGTTTGTGCTGGCTGGCGTTCTGTGCCTTGCGCTCAGTTTGGCAATTAAACCCCATGACACAGGCTTTGTCTGGCTATATTTTGTATTGGCAGGCGGGGTCAATCGGAAGCGCGCTTTGCAATCCCTCCTAATTACAACTGTGATGGGCTTGTCGGCTTGCTTGTGGCTTTCGCACGTTGCGCCTCATTGGATTGCGGATTGGCAGTCCAATCTGGCGACGATCTCGGCACCTGGCGGAATCAATGAACCGGGGCCTTCTTCTCTCACCGGACGCAGTGCCAGCACGGTGGTGGATTTGCAAGCTGCCATCAGCATCTTTCGGGACGATCCACGCTTCTACAATCCGGCCAGCTATCTGGTGTGCGGTGCGCTGCTGCTGCTATGGTCGGCGCGCGCTTACTGGACGCGCTTTTCGCAACCAAAGGCCTGGCTTGCGCTCGCGTCAGTCTCAGCTCTCACCATGCTGGTCACTTATCATCGCCCGTGGGATGCGAAGCTGATCATGCTCGCCATTCCAGCTTGCGCCATGATTTGGGCTAAGGGCGGCCCGGCTCGGTGGCCCGCGCTACTGGTCACTGCCGCTGGGGTTATCTTTACCGGAGATTACACGTTGGCGATTCTCAGCATGATTTCCGATAACCTGCATATAAACACAACGGGGATTTTCGGAAAGATTCTGACCGTGATGCTGATACGTCCCGCATCGCTCGCCTTGCTGGTGATGGGAGTTTTCTATCTATGGCTGTTTCTGCGGCGCACCGCCCCTGACCCGGTGTCTGAACCGGGTTAAGCCGCTGTGATGTTGCGCGCACAGCGAGTGCAGAAGCTGTTTCCGACCCTTGCTGCGCTATACTTTCCTCTTTAGAATCATTTGTTTTTTCTGGGGGCTATCTTTGATGCGAACGATCCAATATTTCAGCGCTCTTCTCTGTGCTTTCGGCCTTTTCGCACCGTGCGCGGCACAGTCTCCTGCCACTGCGCTTACCCCGGCGCAGATCGTCGATAAGGCCTCACCCGCAGTCGCAATGGTGCTGGCCACGCAATCGGCGGGGGAAACCAATGCTAGTGCAGGTGTGGCGATTGTGGTCTATGCCGACGGCGATTTGCTTCTTCCTTACCACCTGATCCGCAATGCTTACGCCGTCCAGGTACGTTTCAAATCTGGTGAAGTCTTTGACCGCGTTAAACTGCTCGGCTACGATGAACGCCGTGACGTCGCCGCCATCCGTATCACCGCTTCCGGTTTGCCCATTCTCCCGATTGCCGCAACCACTGAGATCAATCCCGGCGACCCGGTCGTCTCTCTTTTTCACGCCGTGGGACAGCCCTGGTCCAGTTCCACGGGCGTTCTCTCTGCTTACCGGCTGGCCGATGAAATACCCGGCGCGGGCACAGGATTCCGCGTCTTCCAATTCACGGCTCCCGCCTCGCCCGGCGCAAACAGTGGCGTCCTTATTGATTCCAAGGGGCGTGCGCTCGGCCTGATCTCCGGTTCGCTTGATGGCGGCCAAAGCCTCAACTTTGCCGTTCCCATTGAGAGTGTCCTGGGCTTGGTGGATACGCCCCCGACCAAGACCTTCGCCAACGGATCACAACTGCTTCCGCCGCATCCTGGCGCACAGCCTGCGCCCGTCCAACCTAATCCAACCGTTCCAGCCGCAACGCTTCCGCTCGTTCCATCTGCATTAAACGAAACAGTGCAGCCAGCCCCACTCCCGGCATCCAAACCACAAGAAGCATCCAAAGACCGCGAGTATCTTCTCCGTCACTTCAGCACCATGTATATCGATGCCAGCGCCGCAAAATTCTTTGGCGCAGACCGCCTGAAGGCCGATCTGGCCGAAAACAAGGACTTCACGGCACTCCATATCAGCATCATCGACGATCCCAAAGCCGCTGACACAATCCTCATCGTCGGTTACTCCGCCGTTTGGGATTTTCCTTTTGAGCTGAAGCATCAGGCGTCATCGATCATGCTGGTAGCAGGCAAAGGCGTCGGTCCTTTCTCAGGAATTCTCGGAGCCAATAGCGTTGCCAGTGAGTTAGTCAAAGCTCTCAAGCCATTCCGTGCGTCTATGGATAAATGAAAATTTAGCAGAACGAAGCGGAAATCCACTTATAAAAAAGGAGCGCTGCCTGGGCAGCGCTCCTTCAGTAATTGACTCAACAAAAAGCGTTAAATCTCCCAACGCAGCAGCACCGCGCCGACGGAGAATCCTGCGCCCACGGCGGCCATCAGAACCAGGTCGCCCTTTTTGAGCTTGCCTTCTTCGACGGCTGTCTCCATCGCCAAGGGAATCGTACCGGCCGAGGTGTTGCCGTACTTTTCGATGTTGATGATGACGCGATCGCGCGGCATACCCAGCCGGTCGGCCGTTGCTGTAATGATCCGCAAATTAGCCTGATGAGGAATGAAGCAGCCCAGATCCGCGCCGGTGACTCCGTTGCGCGCCAGCACGCGGCTGGTTGCATCCAGCATCTTCCGCACGGCAAATTTGTAGACCTGCTGGCCGTCCTGATAGATGTAGTGCATCTTCTTGTCGATGGTCTCGTGGCTGGCCGGATTGAGGCTGCCGCCAGCCTTCAGGTTCAGCACATCCGCGCCGGAGCCGTCCACCTCGTGAATGTAATCGATGAAGCCGATCTCGCCCTCTTCGCAAGGCTCCAGCAGCACACAGCCGCCGCCATCGCCAAAGAGCACGCAGGTCGTCCGGTCGGTGTAGTCGGTCATGCGCGTGTTGGCGTCCGCGCCGCAGACCAGCACCTTCTTGTGCGCGCCGCTTTCGATCATCTTCACGCCCGCTTGCAGAGCGTAGACAAAGCCCGAGCAGCCGGCCGAAACATCAAAGCCCCATGCGCCCTTGGCCCCAATCTTGTTCTGCACCAGGCAGGCCGTCGCCGGGAACATCATGTCCGGTGTCACCGTGCCCACAATAATCAGCTCGATCTCGCTGGCGTCAATCCCGCGCATCGCAAGGCACTTCTTCGCCGCCTCGGTACAGATATCGCTTACGCCCAGCCCCTTGGCCAAAACGTGCCGCTCACGGATGCCGGTACGCTCCATAATCCACTCGTTGGTGGTTTCTACGATCTTCTCAAGGTCTTGATTGGTAAGGACTTGCGGGGGGACGTAGGTTCCAAAGGCGGTGATCTTGGCGCGACAGCCCACGACGGGACGAACACTCAGGGTCAATGCATTTCTCCTAGCGTGGGGTGAGCCAGTCAGTTTCTGATCCCTGAACCCTGACCCCTGATCTCTGATAAAAGCGCCGGGTGACCTACTGCGCCCGTACTAGCCCGTTACCGTTGCTTCCTTCCGGACCTGGCGGGGTTGGCGGGATTACGTCGCGTAGGACCCGGCACTTGTTGATTTTAACACCCGGAGGCTAGGAGTATGCATCTCGAATGGCCCCTATCAATAACGCCTATCGATCCACTTCCCCTCATTATCGAAGTTGTTGGATCGTTCAAGCCCACAAGCATTCCACACGACATCGAATAAAGGCTTCAAAATCTTGAAGGGATCACTGGAGAAATTTAGAACGGCAGTCTCCGGTAGAGCCAATGTGTCTCGATCAATCAGATGGCTAGTCTCCATGGATGACATCGGATTCCACATTGCAAGCCCACGAACATTCGTCAATGTCAGAGCAACAACAATTGGTGCACTTGCGCCCAGTTCATGGAAGACTTGAAAGCATGTTTGCAAATAATTGGGTAGATTCCTCTCATATCTCCAGCTTTCCATCAATTTCTGACCGTTTTTCTCAGTGACCCAATCGGAACCAGTAACGGCCTCAATAACTCCGTTGCGATAAAGTTGGGTGTAAGTGTATCCGATATCCACCGCCTCACCGTCATACAAAAGCAACCCATCGAGGTTTAAGCGACGGCGATACCCAGTGCTCCCAATCACCGATAGGTGCGTGAAGTCTCGAAGATATGGAATCAAATCGTACTGCGGCTGACTAGCGAAGGATTCTATCGGAATACAATGCATCACCAGTTTAGGGCCGGGTTTCATTGGCACAGGCGTTTCATTGTTCGAGATCTCGATGGTTCGATCCGTTCGGAATCCTTGGATACGTTCCATTACTGTACTGGAGAGGGTAAATGCCGCCCTCAGCTCGTTCACGTCCAATGAATATTTCCCAGAAGAGTTCCTACCCCAAAACCGATCACTCTGCTGGAAAACAACACGATGCGGGCCGGACCAGCTACGATCCATACGAAGAATAAGAACTCTTTTATTGTCCGCACACGTAATATCCTTGATCTCGTATCGGATGCGTGGCTCTAATCCTGAAGCCATTATGCTTTCGAGCCTCTGACGTTCCATGTCCAGATCTGACGTCTGAAAACCCACAATCTCGGTGGGAAGCGCTTCCACTTCCTCAATCCCAAAAATCAAATCACCACCCGATGTGTTGGCAAATGACGAGACGTCAGCAAGGAATTCCTTTTTGCTTTTGTCATCCCCACGAGGAAGTTCGCGTTTGTAGTCGATAGTGCGTCCTTCTCGCACCTGATTTTCTATCAGCGCAATAAGATCGCTTTCGGTCACCTCTTCCAATCGCTTCGGAATCATTTCATTTACACCTCAGAATGCTCCCAAGTGTAGCTGGACCAACCCATTGTCGCCAAGCGGTATCGGTGCCAGCACACAAGCATCCAGCACTACGGAGTCTTCGCTACTCACGCTGTAAAGCATTCATTGGTACCGCATCATACGTTCCATCTTCCCACTCTGCCAATACCAAGTCGTCCCACGCCTTCCGCCGTTCCGCATCTCGCGTTACCCTGTAGGCCAGCAAATCCCGTGTATAGACCCGCCGGTGTGTCCCCGTTCTATGAAATGGAATCTGGCCCTGCTCTAAAATCTGCACCAGAAACTGCCGCGAAACGGACAGCATCCGCGCGGCTTCCATCGTCGTCAACTCCGTGTTGTCTTCCAGAATTGTGACCGAGTTGCCCGCCTTCAACTCTCCCAGCACTTGCGAAAGAAACGCCGAAAGATCTTCCGGAAGCCTTTGGGTCTTGCCGTCCAGGCCTATCACCTTGGCCTCAGCAGCCCTAATGCTGGCATAGAGATGAAGAATCTCTTGCCGGTCAGGCTCCGAGATCGGCACTTCGGTCTTTTTCTCATCGGCAAGCATGGCGCATCCTCACTGGAACGATAAACGCTACAACCGCTACATCCACTATATCTCACTTTGCGGCACAGGAGGGAAATCAGAGCTACTCGAAGGTGAGCAAGACTACTTCCGAACTGGTTCCGAGGCGCATTGGCGGACCCCAGGTGCCGACGCCGCTCGAAGTGAGCACTTGCAGGCGACCGAGGCGGTGCAAGCCGTAGGTGAAGCAGCCGAAGACACGGCGCGTAAACCATGTGAAGGGAATAAGTTGCCCTTTGTGAGTGTGGCCGGAGATCTGGAGGCTGATGCCTGCCTGCTCGACGATGGGCAGGCGGTTGGGGACGTGATTGAGCAGAATGCTTGCTCCGCCGGGAGCCGGGTGCAGGCTCTCCAGAATGGTGCGCAGACGGATGGGATAGCTGGCATCGCCGTAGTTGACGCCGAGAATGTCGAGACCGTCGATGGTGACCTTTTCATTGGCCAGAACGTGAATGCCGACGCGCGCCAGAGATTCGGCGTATTGGGCAGTGTCGCCAAACTCATCGTGGTTGCCGGTTGCGAAGTAGCTGCCCAGAGGCGGAGCGAGCTGGCGAAAAGGCTCAACAAGAGCCGCGATGTCAGCTTTGCCGCCGTCGAAGAGATCGCCGGGGATGAAGATTACGTCTGGCTTGAGGCGCGTAGCCAGGGTCGTAATGCGGCGGCTGAAGGCGGCTCCGTTGATGTGGCCAAGGTGAATGTCGCTGATGACCAAGGCAGTGCGGCCACGCCAGAGTTCAGGCAGGCCGGGCAGTTGAATGGGGATGCGGCGAATGCGGATGAAACGCGCGTTTATCAGGCCGGATATTCCAGCCACGACCGCCAATCCGTAAAACGTAGCCGCAAGAACTGGCCGGTCCACGGTCAAGCCAAGAAGAGTCATAACGCCAGCGTCCACCCAGCAGAGGCAAGCGGCCCAGAAGAAGAAGTTCAGAAAGCCTAGCCAGACGGCGGCGAACTTGTAGAACAGATTGACGGCACGGTTGGCGTGGTTGAAGCCGAGCAGCGCGGCAATCATGAAGCTGAAGGCCAGCAGCAAAACAACTTCCCGCAAGACTGCCTCCGCCAGATGGCTGGGAGGCGGCCAGAAGTCGATCCAGGTGCGATAGATGAACCAATGCGCCGCAAGCAGAAGAGCCTGCATCAGCGCGATTCCCACGAGTGGCCATGCTTTCAAGCGGGTCTCCTTGTCTCTAATTCTTGCACGTTCAGGGATCAGGGTTCAGAGATCAGGGATCAGCGCATGAAACAATCTCTTCATGGCTGTTTCCACAGGTGAGGCGCTCGGCCTTTACATCTCGATCCCCTTCTGCCGGTCGAAGTGCACCTATTGCAACTTTGCCTCCGGGGTCTATCCGGCCAGCGAACACGCGCGCTATGTGGAGCGCCTGATCGAAGACCTGCGCGGCGCGGGAGATTGGGCGGAGCAGACGGGCGTGGAGCTGCCGCGTCGCGTGGACACGGTCTACCTGGGCGGCGGAACGCCCAGCCTGCTGGCACCGGAGCTGCTGGCGCGGCTCTTCGGCGCGATGCGGGCGGAGTTCGACTTCGATCCGAATGCGGAGATCACGGTTGAATGCGCGCCGGGTCAGCTTGCCGATAAGGCTTTGGAGGCGCTCGCCGCCGCTGGCGTCAACCGCGTCAGCCTGGGCGTGCAATCGTTTATAGATCGCGAGGCGGCTCTGAGCGGCAGGTTGCACAGCCGGGCAGTGGTGCTGGACGATCTGCGCCGCCTGCGCTCGGCAGGCATCCAAAACATCAATATCGACCTGATCGCCGGTTTGGCGGGGCAGAGTATCGCCTCTTGGGAGGAGTCGCTCGCGGTGCTGGCCGACTGTAGTGTTCCCCACGCCAGCGTTTATATGCTGGAGGTGGATCAGGAGTCGCGTTTGGGTCGGGAGGTGCTTGCGCACGGCCTCCGTTACCATGCGGATTCGGTCCCGGCAGACGATGCGATTGCGGAAATGTACGCCATCGCCCTCGATAGGCTGAAGCAGGCCGACCTGGAGCAATACGAGATCTCCAACTTCAGCCGAACGGGGATGGAATCTGGCCATAATCTGCGCTATTGGCAGCGGCGGCCTTATCTGGGAGTGGGTTTGGACGCTTCTTCGATGCTGAAAGGAAACAAGCGTGGACCAGGAGGTCCACGCTACAGCCGACCGGGAGGTCGGCGCTACAGTTTCATGCCTCGCGGATCGACAATGCTGGTGGGGGATTGCGAAGGAGTCTGCTCGGTGTTGCGGACGACGACCAGCGACGATCTGAAAGGCTATCTCGTGGGCCATGAACTGGCCGAGAGTACGTGGCTCACGCCCGCCGAACAGCACGAAGAGGCTTGGTTTCTGGGGCTGCGGTTGAATGCGGGCGTGGACGTGGCTGCTCTGGAGCGCGAGTTTGGACCGGCAATGGTCGCTCCGGCTTTGCAAATCGTGGAGCGGCTCTGTGCAACGGGGTTGGTGGTTTCAGACGATCAGACCGTCCGGCTGACGCCTCGTGGGCAACTGCTCTCCAATGAGGTTTTTCAGGAGTTTCTGGGGATCAGTGCGGAAGAAGCTATCGCATCAACTAACCGGATATAAGTGACAAACAACAAGTTTTTAGCGAGCGCCGGTTCCTAGGCAGTCTTTCCCGTATCAGGTCAGCACCGCATTCTTTCCCATATCAGGGTGTAACATTCGCTACGAACTCAACAATTCTCTTGTTCCGCTAAAGTCTTTACAATACTCTAACTTTCGTTGATGGAAGAACTGTGGCCACCTTAGAGTCTATTCAGAGTTATCTTCAATAAACTCCTGGTCGCGCTCGCAGTCTCTGCCTGGAGCGTACTCCGTGCCCGACTTTTGTTTCATTTATGATCGCCGCATTTTGGCATGGGTCACTGCATTGCTGCTCTTGTTGACGTCGTCGGCGGCTTTTGCGGGCGGACCCAAGTATGTGGCTGGAGTCAGCTATTTCAATCCTGCCGTGGTAGGTCAGCCTGTCCACTGGGCCAACGGGCAGGTGAACTACTACGTCGATCAGGGTCCGTTGAATAGCGCCGTCACGAACCAGCAGGCCAAGGCGATGGTGGACGCGGCAGCGGGATTGTGGAGCGCGGTTTCGACGGCCGGAGTCACGCTCACCGACAAAGGCGCGCTGAATGAAGATGTGAGCGGCGCGAATCTCGTGGTCAGCGGCACAGGCTTCACCGTCACCAATGAGCAGACCAGCCAGTTGGGTGTCATCACGCAGCCATCTGATGTAACCCCTTCCGCCACGGGCACTCCGCTGGGTATCATCTTCGACGCCGACGGTACGGTCACCGATGCGCTCTTTGGCGCGGGCGTGGCCGAGCAGAACAGTTGCCAGAACAACGGCGTTTACGTCTGGCTGGACAACATCAACCCCGATGCCACCATCGCGCACGGGGTCATTGTGCTGAACGGCCTCTGCGCCACCAACGCCAGTCTTTTGGATATGATGACGTTTCAGTTGGAGCGGGCCTTTGGGCGGATTCTTGGCCTGGACAACGCGCAGGTGAATCCCGGCGCGCAGACCAATGGCGAGCTGAGCGGCACGCTGGGCTGGCCGGTGATGCAGCCCATCAATGGCCTCTGCGGATCGAGCGGCGGAGACTGCATTCCCAACCCCACGGTCCTGCGCTGGGACGATATTGCCGCCCTCAACCGTGTCTATCCCATCACCGCCGCTAACTTAGCCAGCTTTCCCGGTAAGCAGATCACTGCGCCCCATACGGTTTCCATGCAAGGGACTATCAGCTTCAGAGACGGCGTGGGAATGCAGGGCGTGAATGTGGTGGCGCGGCCATTGGACACCAACGGCAATCCGCTTTACCAATACACGGTGAGCTTTGTCTCTGGCGCATATTTCAACGGCAATCACGGCAATCCGGTGACCGGCTCGACGGACTCGAACGGCAATCCGCTGACGATGTGGGGTTCCAATCAAGCTACTCTGCAGGGCTTCTTTGACCTGAGTGGAATTCCGCTGCCGCCGAGCGTGAGCACGGCCAATTATGAGATCACTTTCGAGGCGGTCAACCCCGACTATATCCTCAACAACTCGGTTGGCCCGTATCTGCAAGGCTCACCGGAGCCTTCAGGGACGCCGCCGTCTATTATCGTGCCGAATTTTTCGGCGGGCAGCGCGCAGAGCTTCATCGTCAACGCCTCTAACTCGGCGGCGAATGACTCCAAGGATGCAATTGGAAGCGAGGCAGCGCCGCGCATAATTGCGGCCAGCGGAATGTGGAGCGGACGGCTCAGCCAAATCGGTCAGACCGACTGGTTCAGCTTTCCGGTCCGCGGCGGACGCACCTTTTCGGTGGTTGCGGTAGCGTTGGACGAGAACGGCACGCCCACCAACTTGAAAGCCTTGCCCGCGCTGGGCGCCTGGGATGCCTCCGATGCCATGGGCTCTTCGCCGGTCAGCTACGGCGCTGGATTGAGCGGCCTGGCCGTCGGCGAGAGCTGGCTGCAGGTCACCGCATCGGGCAACGACATTGTGCGTTTGGGCATTGCCGATGAGCGCGGCGATGGACGCCCGGATTACGCCTACCAGGGGTGGGTGCTTTATGCCGACACCGTTCGACCGCTGCGCCTTCCGGCTTCCGGCGGAGCGATCGTGATTCACGGAATGGGCTTTCGTCCTTCGGATACCGTGCAAGTCGGCGGCCAACAAGCTTTGATCACCAGTATCTCTCCCAACGAGATCACGGCCATTGCGCCTGCCGCCGCCACCGGCGTCACCGGTTCGGTGGATGTTGAAGTAGACGATTTGCCGATCTACACTGCATCCGCTGTCATCGCGGGAGGCATCAGCTATAACTCGGCCTCCAACGATGCTCTTACGATGGTCTCGGCTCCCATGGGATCGGTTCCCATCGGGGTGCCAAAGCCTTTTTCGGTGATCGCGCTGGGGTCTGACATGACTTCCGCCAGTGGTGTCTCGGTCACCTACACCGTAACCAGCGGAACGGCGACGCTGGGCTGCGGCCAAAGCACCTGCACGGTGACAGCCACCGGCGACGGGCGTGCCACTATGAATGTGACGGCAACCAGCAGCAGTTGGTCGATTGTAATTGCGTCGCTCACCAATGGCTCCAGCCTGAAATCCGAGTTTTACGGTACAATGCCGCCAACGATAACTTCGCTTTCGCCCATGCTCTCGCTAGCCGCCGGAGCCACGTTCAACTGGACAACGCAGAGCCTGGTTTTGAGCAACGGAATTGCCGTCAGCGGCCAGCCAGTGACGTGGCAGACAAGCAGCAACGGCATTATCCTTCCGAGCGATTCTGTCACCACCAACGCCAGCGGGATCGCCGCCAAGACCCTCACCGTAGGTCCACTGACCGAGGGGCAAACCGTAACCGCGAAGGCCTGCCTGAACGGAAGCAGCCCATGTATCACCTTCACCGCTTTTGGTGCTCGTCCCGAGTACGCCACGCTGGAAGCCGTCTCCGGCGTTTCGCAGAGCATTTCAGCGCAGGCCACTGCCGGTCCGATTACGCTCCGCGTTCTGGACATGAACGGCAATCCGATGGCTGGCGGCGCCGTAACGCTCGATGAGGCGCTGTATGCCTGGACGCCCCCCTGCCCGCCGCATGGACGGTGCGATCAGGCTGAGCTGCTGGCTTCGCAAGTTGCCACTGCAACCTCCGCGCTGGATGGAACCGTTACCTTCACCCCGGTCTCAATCTCCGGCGTAGCCACCAATCTGCTCGCCCAAGCTGTCACGGGCAACACCGGAAGCGTCTCCATCACCGTCGAGCAGCATCCGTAGCTGCTGGGGGCAACCAGTTTTTATTGTCAGAAATTCGCCGCCCGCCTGGCCGCCAGCGTGGGGAATAGAAAGAAATTCGACTCTTCCTTCTTTCCCTTGCGGTCCAGCACACCTGCTAGTCCCATCAGAACTTCCGAGGCGCATGAGGGACAATGCATCGCATTGTTGCCCACCGAGTCACAGTCCTGACACAGGTAGGCGCGAGCGAGCGGAATGAATTGCCGGGCATCGGAGGTCAGGGTCTCACGCTCTTGCTCTGGCATAGAACTCTCCTTCTTTGCCACTTATACGGGATATAACTCCCGCAATCTCGATTACTTTGAAAAGATAATACTGTTTTCCTTGTCATACTTCTGTTCAGCCTTGGCGGATTTCTCAGAGGCCTTTTCGGCTATGTGATCGATCTTCTCTGTTGTTGAGGCCTCAGAGATTACTTCGTCTTCCAACTTGATTGCTTGCGGATTTTCATATTGCGTGGTCATGATCGATCTCCTGCTTCAACCGTGGACTATCCAAGCACGCAATTCTGGTCTATTCTGCTCTCCGATCTATTTCCTTTTTCGCATTCTCCCCTCAAAGAGCGAGCGAAGGATAGGCGCGGCAGATTTGCGGGCACATGCGGTGCGGCCAACTGCGCTACGCGCATGGGGTTCATCATCTCCCAGGTCTCAAACACGAGACCTGGGGCACCAAGATTTTATGGCTGGAATCATTCACGACACAGGACACTGAATCTATGCGCCGATTCCGCTCAGCTTGATCAACAGCCACTCCAAAACGGCGGAGGGAAGAAAGCGCTTGAGCATGAGACCCAGGTGCGCGTCGCAGCCAAAGACGTGGCGCAGGCTGGGATGCGGATCGTCCAGAATTGCGGCGATGCCGTCGGCAACCTTCTGCGGATTGGCCTTCAGCTTGCCGTTTTCGCGGCCTTTGAGCAGGCTTGCCAAGCGGGCGGCGTTGGGTGAGGCCGCATCTTGTGTCGCGGCGGAGAGAACGGCGTTGCGCGTCCAGATGTCGGTTTCAAAAGAACCCGGCTCGACCAGAACAACCTGAATCCCCAGCGGCTTCATCTCCAGCCGCAGCGTCTCCGCCCAGCCCTCCAGCGCGTACTTCGAGGCCACATAACTGCTGACGCCAGGAAAGCCCATGCGCCCGGAGATGGAAGAGACTATCACAATGTGGCCTGATCGCTGCCGACGAAGCTGGGGCAGAAAGGCGCGCGTGACTGCTGTTGTACCGAAAAAGTTCGTCTCGAATTGGCGGCGAAGTTCAGCGTCTGTAACATCCTCGGCAAAGCCAGCCATGGCGAAGCCCGCGTTGTTAATAAGCGCATCTAACGGCGCGGTCCGGGCCGCTATCTCCGCGGCAACGGCGCTGATCTGCTCTAGATTGGTTACATCCAGGGCAAGAAATTCGATGCGGTCCAGAACGCCGGCTGCTTTCGCGGCAGTTTTCAGCTTTTCGCGCCGCGTAAGATCGCGCATGGTGGCCAGCACGTGCCATCCGCGCCGCGCCAAAGTAATTGTGGTCAGCAGGCCAAAGCCGCTGGAGGAACCGGTAATCAGTGCAGTCTTTGCCATATTTCTCCATAGGGCGAAGGCCCATGAGGAGAATTATATGCATCCCTTCGGCCTTCGGCTGTGAACGCGCCTCCGGGGTGGGTGCGTATCGCGCAGTAGCCGGTAAGATTGTACAGATGGGGCAAGAGCTGGCCAATTGGAGAAACGAACTCGGAGCGATGGTGACGCTGGCGGTTCCAGTGGTGCTGAGCGAACTGGGCTGGACGGCGCAGGGCATTGTGGACACCATCATGGTAGGCAAGCTGGGTCCGGCGGCTATCGGCGCGGTGGCGCTGGGCAACGCGGTTTACTTTACGCCGGTGCTCTTCTGCTTCGGGCTGCTGCTGGGGCTGGACACGCTGGTTGCGCAGGCTTACGGACGCCAGGATCACGACGAATGCCATCGCTGGCTGGCGCAGGGCGTCTATCTGGCGTGCATTATGACGGTGCCGCTGATGTTGCTGCTCTTTGCGGCGAGCTTCGGCTTTGCGCCCTTCGGTATTGCGCCGCAGGTGGCCGTTCCGGCTGCATCTTATCTGCGCATCCTCACCTGGGGAACGCTGCCGCTGGTCTTTTATGGAGCGACGCGCCGTTATCTTCAAGGAGTCGGCCAGGTGCGGATCATCTCTGTCACTATCGTAGTTGGCAACCTGCTGAACTGGTTTGCCAACTGGGTGCTGATCTACGGGCACTTTGGCTTTCCGGCGTTGGGGGTGAACGGTTCGGCGCTTTCGACGGTGATTTCGCGCATCTTCATTGCGCTGGCGCTGATCGGCGCGGCCTGGCGTTACGAGCGGCGGCGCGGCCATCCGCTCTTCCATCATTGGGCTGGACCGAGCTGGGCGCGATTGCGTGAGTTGGCCGGGCTGGGGTTGCCCGCAGGAGGGCAAGTTCTGCTGGAAGTGGGCGCATGGAACACGGTTACCCTCTTTGCAGGCAGGCTGTCGGCGGTGGCGCTGGCGGCGCATACGATCGTTTTCAACTACGCTAGTCTCAGCTTCATGGTGCCGCTGGGAATCGGCTCGGCGGCGGCGGTGAGCGTGGGCCACGCCGTGGGGGCAGGCGACGGCGGACGGGCGCGGCGGGCAGGATGGCTGGCGCTGGGGCTGGGCACGAGCTTCATGCTGCTGTCGGGAGTGGTTTATCTGAGCTTTCCCGCAGCGCTGGTTGCGCTTTACACCCGCGACTCGGAGGTGATGGCGCTTGGCACCAAACTCCTGCTGATCGTCGCCGCCTTTCAGGTCTTCGACGGCATACAGACGATCACCATCGGCGCGTTGCGCGGGCTGGGCGAGACGCGCGCGCCGATGCTGGCCAACCTGCTGGGCTATTACGCGTTGGGATTGCCGATTGGATTGACGCTGTGTTTTGTCTTCCATTGGGGGGTCTACGGCTTGTGGATTGGGTTGACGCTGGCGTTGATTTCGATTGCCTGCGCGCTGCTCATCCGCTGGCGGCAGGAGGCGGCGCGGCTGGCGATTCAAAGAGGATGATTGTTCAGGTTTTCAGCCCGAAAAGGGTAGATTTCCGCTTTAAGGCCCAGACTTTCATTCCCAGGAATCATTCCGGCTTTTCTTTGCATCTCTATAAGGACGAAGCTGAATGCGTGTGATTATAATCACACCTGAGAGAAGCGTGAAATCTCTCCAGAAGTTTCGGAAGGGAAGACCGCCAAATGGCGACAAGCGACCTGGCCCTCGGTCAACCTGAGGGCGAACTCGGCGCGCGCAAGCGTGTGATTAACGATTTCAGCATCAACGTAGCCACGGTAAACGGCTCCGGTTCGCAATCGGCCAACAGCGTACTGCTGAAGAGCATCTTCGGCATGGGCGTTCCGGTGAGCGGGAAGAACCTCTTTCCCTCGAATATCGCCGGACAGCCCACTTGGTTCATCATCCGCGCCAGCAAGGATGGTTACGTTGCCCGCAAGCAGGAATCCGAGGTTCTGATTGCGCTGAATCCCGAGACGGCGCAGGCTGACGTGATGGCCCTGCCCGCAGGCGGCGTGGTCATCTACGAAGAACATCTGAAGCTGAATCAGCTGCGCCGGGATCTGGTCTTCTATGAGGTTCCCTTCGACAAGATCACGGCCACCATCTGCCCGGAAGTCAAGCTGCGCAAGCTGGTCAAGAACATGATCTACGTGGGCGTGGCCGCACATCTGCTGGCCATTGACCTGAACGTTGTGGAGGCTGGTCTGCGGCGGCAATTCGCCAAGAAGCAGAAGGTCTTCGATCTGAACTTTGGCGCGGTCAAGGCGGGCTACGATTATGCGCGGGCCAATCTGGTCAAGAGCGATCCCTATTACATTGAACCGATGAATGAAACCGAGGGCAAGATCATCATCGACGGCAACGCGGCCTGCGGCATGGGCGCGGTCTTTGCCGGGGTGACGGTGGTGGCTTGGTATCCGATTACGCCTTCCACCTCCGTGGTGGAGGCGACGACCGACCTGCTCAAAAAACTGCGCGTGACGCCGGAGGGCAAGGCGACCTTTGCCGTGATTCAGGCCGAGGACGAGTTGGCGGCCATTGGCATGGTGCTGGGCGCGGGCTGGGCGGGAGCGCGGGCGATGACGGCCACCAGCGGTCCTGGAATCTCGTTGATGGCCGAGTTCACCGGGCTGGGCTACTTCGCGGAGATTCCCGGCGTGATCTTTGACGTGCAGCGCACTGGCCCCTCGACGGGAATGCCGACGCGCACGCAGCAGTCCGACCTGCTCTCGGTGGCCTTTCTCTCGCACGGCGACACCAAGCACATCATCCTGCTGCCGGGTTCGGTGAAGGAGTGCTTCGAGCTGAGCATTGCGGCCTTTGATTTGGCCGAACGGATGCAGACGCCGGTCTTTGTGCTGACGGATCTTGACCTGGGCATGAACAACTGGATGAGCGAGCCTTTCGACTATCCCACGAAGCCGCTGGATCGCGGCAAGGTGCTGACGGCAGAGGACTTGGAGCGGCTAGGCGGCTTTGCCCGCTACCGCGACGTGGACGGCGATGCCATCGGCTGGCGCACATTGCCCGGAACGCCTCACCCCAAGGCTGCGTACTTCACGCGCGGCACCGGCCACACCGACACCGCCGCCTACACCGAAAAGCCGGAAGAGTATGTCGCGCTGATGGAGCGGCTGGCACTGAAGTTTGAGAAGGCGCGGGAGTTGGTTCCGGCACCGGTTGTGGTCCGGAATTCCGGCGCAAAGATTGGCTTTCTGGCCTTCGGTTCCACTGACTGCGCGCTCACCGAAAGCCTGGACCAGATCACCAAGCGCTACAACGTGCAGGCGGATTATTTGCGTATTCGAGCTTATCCTTTCGCCCGCGCAATTCATGAGTTCGTCACCACGCACGAGCGGGTTTACGTGGTCGAGCAGAACCGCGACGCGCAACTGAATAGCCTGCTGAAGCTGGATCTGCCCGCCGATCAGGTGGTCAAGCTGCGCAGCATTCTCCACTACAACGGGTTGCCGATAGACGCCGAATCCATCACCAAAGAATTTGTTCTTCAGGAGGGCCTCTAAATGGCAACCGCTGCCGCAACTCCCAAAGTCAACCACATCGGCCTTCCCATCCTGGAATATCGCGGGGGCAAGAGCACGCTCTGCGCCGGTTGCGGACATAACGCGATCTCCGAGCGCATTATCGACGCGCTCTATGAGATGGGCGTCGAGCCGGAGTGGGTGATGAAGATGAGCGGCATCGGCTGCTCGTCGAAAAGCCCGGCCTACTTTCTGAGCCGCGCGCACAGCTTCAACGGCGTGCATGGGCGCATGCCGGCGACCGCCACCGGTGCCATTCTGGCCAATCATACGATGACCACGATTGGCGTCTCCGGCGACGGCGACACGGCCTCTATCGGCATGGGGCAGTTTGTGCACCTGCTGCGCCGCAATCTGCCGATGATCTACATCATCGAAAACAACGGCGTTTATGGGCTGACCAAGGGCCAGTTCTCGGCCACCGCCGACCTCGGCTCCAAGCTCAAGACCGGCGTGGTCAACGAGCTGCCGCCCATCGACACCTGCGCGCTGGCGATTCAGTTGGGCGCGACCTTTGTGGCCCGCTCGTTTTCCGGCGACAAGAAGCAGTTGCTCTCCGTGCTCAAGGCGGCCATCAGCCACAAAGGCACGGTGCTGCTGGACGTGATCAGCCCCTGTGTCACCTTCAACGACCATGAAGGTTCGACCAAAAGCTACAAATTTATGCAGGAGAATGACGAGCCGATCAACGAGATTGGATTCGTCGCCAGCTTTGATGAGATTGAGGTTGATTACAGCTCCGGCGAGGTTTATGAGGTCGAGATGCACGACGGCTCCAACCTGCGCCTGCGCAAGCTGCTGGAGGACTACGATCCTACTGACAAGGCCAACGCTGTGCGCACGCTGATGGAGGCGCACGACAAGGACGAAATTCTGACGGGCATCTTCTATATCAACACGGAAAAACCGACCTTCATCGACCAGTTGGGCTTGGTGGATGAGCCGCTGGGCACGCTGCCGGAGCGACTGACGCGGCCGCCGAAGCAGGCGCTGGATACGCTGATGGATGCACTGAAGTGATTGGTATAGACACATGGGTGCCCCACCCTCGCTGCTTTCTTGTTTTTGCGGCTAGGGTGGGATACAAGCGGCTATCTCCATCTCGTGAACCTCGAAAGGTGTACCATTACTCCATGGCAAGCTATCGCGTCGTTCTCCGCCAATCCGAGGAAGGTTATAACGTCCACTGCCCTGGTCTGCCCGGCTGCTGGTCGCAGGGAGCAACCGAGGAAGAAGCTCTTGCGAATATACAGATCGCGATTCAGGAGTATGTGGAAGCGGCTGAGGAATTGGCACGCGAAGATGACAGTCGTCTTGTAGAAGTTGGAATCGGGTAGACAACGGATTCAAAGTCCGACAGTTTGACCATTAAGATACGATTCTCGAATATTTTTTTGCATAGCTATTTCTGTATTTTTGTATCCCAAAATTACGATCAAGTACGATAATATACGATAGTCTTCGATACTATTGCAGACAAATAAACCTTTTTATAGCAGTGATTTAGAAGATATGCAGCCTTGACACCTGTACCCAGGCAGCTGATGATTAATTCAGCACTGTTGAGGTAACTCGTGTCCAAGCTTCCTGGGATCAACCATCTTCGAGCTGTCGCCGCTTTGGAGAAAGCTGGCTTCCGCATTCTGCGTCAAGGCGCGCATATCGTCATGACGGATGGGACACGAATTCTGACGATTCCCCGCCACAACCCAATCAATGCCTTTACCATGGGTGGCATCGTCCGAGATGCCGGATTGAGTTTGGACCAATTTCGGGATTTTCTATAGCCTCTGGTACTTGAAAAGGTGTTGTGTTTCCCATGGAGACTGGCTCTGAATGGGTATAATAGCTCGGTATTGGGTCTGTAAGCACTACCTATGTCTTGTGAATAGCTTTATATTGCGTTCAGCGAAGAGAGGATTATTTTGGCCGGTTTTCAGCAAGATTTGCGGAAGTCCGTGGCAGTCATTGGCGGCGGCGTGGCGGGGATGAGTGCGGCCTGCGCTCTGGCTGAGGCTGGCTTCCAGGTGCAACTGATCGAGCGGCGTCCTTACCTGGGCGGGCGGGCCTCGTCGTATTGGCATCCGGGCGTGAACGAGGTCATCGACAACTGCCAGCATGTGCTCTTCGGCTGCTGCACGAATTTGCAGGGCTTTTATCGCCGCATCGGCGTTGCGGATCGCATCCACTGGACCCGCGAAATGACGATGATCGAGCCGGGCGGAAGGCGGTCGCGGCTGGGGCCATTTACGCTGGGACCGCTGAAGCTGCCCGCGCCGCTGCACAGCGCTCCAAGCTTTCTGAATACTGACGCCTTTACCCTGGCCGACAAGCTCTCACTGGGCCGCGCCATGCGGGCGATGATGAAGCCGGAGGCGCTGACAGACACGCGCGAATCGCTTGGCGATTGGCTCCGCCGCCATAAACAAACAGAAGGCGCGCTGAACCGCTTTTGGCGGCTGGTGATTGCCAGCGCGCTGAACGCGGAGATTGATTCGATTGCCGTGCACTACGCGGCCAAAGTCATCCGCGAGCTGTTCTTGAGTTCAGCCGATGCGGGCAGCATGGGAATGAGCACCGTCCCGCTGACCGAGTTATACGAGCATGTTACGGAATTCATCGCCGGGCACGGCGGCTGCATGTTGCTGAACACGCACGTGGAAGGCGCGGCTTGGGATGAAGCATCGAGAAAATGGCTGATCTGCACGCGCACCGGTGAGTTGGTCGCTGACTATGTGATTCTGGCGCTGCCTTTTGAGGCGATGCAGAAGCTGTTGCCGCATTTGCCTGCCGAAGAGGGCAAGGAGAAGCTGGCGCGGCAGCTTGAGCGGCACGAACATTGGCCGATTTGCAGCGTGCATTTATGGTTTGATCGCGAGATCACCGAGCTGGAGCACGCCGTGCTGCTGGACCGTGAGATTCACTGGATGTATAACCAGTCAAAGCTGCAAGGGCGCGGCGGGAATTACATTGAGTTAGTCGTCAGCGCCACGCGGAGCTTTGCGGCGTTGCCTCGCAATGCGGCCATTCAACTGGCTCTGCGCGAACTGGCCGAGTTCTTCCCGCTGGTGAAGGAAGTGAAGCTGGAAAAGGTTGCGCTGGTGAAGGAAATGCACGCCACTTTTGGTGTGCCACCAGGGATTGATTGGGCGCGGCCCCATGCTGCTTCGTCCTGGCCTCATCTGTTTTTAGCTGGCGATTGGACGGCGACCGGCTGGCCCTCAACGATGGAAAGCGCGGCGCGGTCGGGGCATCTGGCGGCAGAGGCGCTTGGTTTGGATGCCGAGGAACCGCTCCAATGCTTTGAAGACGATTTGAAACCGCAAGGGCTGATGAAGTGGATATTTTCCTAGTACTTTGACCGCTTCACGATCCCTCGAAATAGAATTTGCAAGAATGTTCCAGGATTCCTGAGAGGTTTTACCGATGCGCCGCATTACCTGGCTGTTGCTGCTGCTCTTCGCCTTTGCGATTCCCTGGGAGTATTCCCTGGACCTGGGCGAACCGCTGGGCAACATTGCGCGCATTCTGGGCCTGTTGACGCTTTTGGCGGCAATTCCGGCTATTCTGCAAGCAGGCCGTATGCGCGCTCCGGGTCCGATGCAGTGGCTGGTGGTGGCTTTCTTCCTCTGGCTCTGCTGCACATATTTCTGGACCATCGATCCCGATGCGACGCTGTTCAAACTGCGCGGCTACATCCAGGAGCTGATGATTGTCTGGCTGGTCTGGGAGTTCGCCGAAAGCGCCAGTGATCTGCGCGCCATCATGCGGGCCGTTGTAGCTGGCTCATGGGTGCTGGCCCTCTTCACGCTGGCCACCTTTGCCTCCGCCAGCGCGATGGCCGCCGAGCAGATTCGCTTTGCCGCCACTGGCCAAGACCCCAACGATGTAGCCCGCTATCTGAACTTGGGCTTTCCGCTGGCTGCGCTGCTCTTCAACAGTGAGCGGCGCTGGCCCTGGCGCTGGCTGGCCTTTGGCTATCTGCCGCTGGGCCTGGTTGCCGTCCTGCTCACCGCCTCGCGCGGAGGCTTTCTGGCAGCCGTCGTGGGCTGTGTGGGCAGCGTTGCTCTGCTGGTTTATGGCCATCCGCGCAGAGTGCTGGCGGGGCTTCTGGCATTGCCGCCGCTAGCTGCCATTCTCTGGTTCATCATTCCTCACGGCAGCCTGGAGCGGCTGGCCAGCATCACGGAACAGCTTCAGGGCGGCGACCTGAACCAGCGCTGGAATATTTGGGAGGCTGGCTGGCACGCTTTTACGCGCGCGCCGTTCTTCGGCTTCGGAGCGGGTACTTTTGTCAGCGCCGCAGGCACGGCGCCGATGGACACGGCGCACAATACGTTGCTCTCTATCGCCGTCACGGGAGGCTTGTGCGCGCTTTTTCTGGCCACGGCAATTGTGGCCGTAGCCGTTTGGTCGATCCTGCAGATGCGCGGGCCGCTGCAATGGGCGATGGCTCTGGCGCTCACGGTCTGGTTCATCACTTCGCTGGTGGCCACCGTCGAAGAAAATCGCACTACCTGGCTTTTGCTGGCGATAATCGCACTGGCCGGAAGGCTGGCCGTCGAATCGCGGCGGGAGATGGATGGCTGCTTTCCGCTCTGGAAAAATCCGTCAGAGGTCTTAGTTGCCATTGATTGATTTGCCCCACCGCAGGTGGTCCGTTACACTAGAGCCGCATGGTACGCGTTGCGATTGTCTGTAAATCCGGGAAGCAAGAGCTGGCTCGGCTGCTGCCGGAGCTGATCGAGTGGCTGCGTCGGCACGGCTATGAGCCGCTGCTGGATCGGGAGGGCGGGCAGTACGCCGCAGTAGCCCCGGTTATTGATCGCAAGGCGATGCCGGAGTACGCGCCGGGACTGGTCATCGTACTGGGCGGCGACGGAACGCTGCTCTCCGTGGCGAATATCTTTGCCTCCACCGGTACGCCCATCCTCGGCGTAAACCTCGGCTTCCTTGGCTTCTTGACGGAAGTGCGTCTGGCCGAACTTTATCCGGCGCTGGAGTGCTGGCACGGTGGCTGCCACGATCTGGACTCCCGCGCCATGCTGCGCGCCGAGCTGTGGCGCGAGGACGCTCTGCTCTCCAGTTATGAGGCGCTCAACGAGGTAGTCGTCTCCAAGGGCGACATTGCCCGCATGGCGGGCTTCGCCGTCGAGCTGGACGGCAAGAGCGTGGCCCGCTTCCGCGCCGATGGCGTCATCGTCTCCACCCCGACCGGTTCAACGGCGTACACACTGGCCGCCAACGGACCCATTCTGGCACCCAATGTGGACGCGCTGGTGGTCACTCCCATTTGTCCGCATCTGCTCACGCTGCGGCCCATTGTGGTGCGCGGCGACGCCTCGCTCAGCGTGCGCGTCGAGGGCGTCGCCAACCCGGCGCAGCTCACCGTGGACGGCCAGAAGACTGTCGATCTGCGGATGAACGATGAAGTCCGCTGCCGCAGATCCGGCCATGTGGTCAACCTGATCCGCATGAGCGAGGGCGGTTTCTTTGAGGCGCTACGCAGCAAGCTCAGTTGGGGCGAGCGGTGACTTTCCTACAGCTTAACGCCTCGGTGGCATGCGGCTAAACGGCGCTGAGCGCTCCAGCAACAAGCCAAGAATCCGGGTTGGCAATCCCAGGCCGCGTCGGGTCGCTCCGAACCGCCTTATCGCGCGACCCAAATGAACTCGCACTGAACCCGCTCCGAAGACTTCCGCGCTAAGATGCCGATAGCGAAGTGCAATCCGGCAATTGCAGATAAAATATCGCATTGCATTGCGCGAAATATTCAGATCATTTCGCCGATACCGCGTGACAACAGGCGAGGGCAAAAATACCACCCGCAATCCTGCCCGTCCAATCTCGATTGAAAAGGCTTGGTCCTCCAGAATTGCCAGCGTTTCATCGAAGCCACCCAGTGTCTCCAACGCCCCGCGCCGGATCATGAGGGTCTGTATGGTCATATTTGCATCAAGCAGCGCGGATGAAATGTTGACCAGAGGCGGTCGGTCATGTGCCCAAGGCTGTCTCCTGCCATCAGGGAAGAAAGCCTCCATGGGACCGTAGACCCCGTCGGCTTCCGCGTGAGACTCAAGATACTCGGCCTGTAGCCGTATCTTGTCCGGCTCCCAAAGATCGTCGCTGTCGTTAAAAGCAATCAGATCGCCTTGCGCGCGACGCCAACCAAAATTGCGTGCGCCCCCTGCATTCCTCGACCGGTCGGTATGCAAAACCCGCACCGGACCTGGCGGAGGATTCTGCGCAAAATACTCTTCCACCGGGGTGGTGGAGCAATCGTCTACGATCAAAACCTCATCCGGCATTCGCGTCTGCGCGAAGATAGAAGCGAGAGTTTCGTTCAAGTATTCAAAACGATTATGCACTGGTACCACAACGCTTATCACAGATTGGCACCCCGTATGGAAATCGTAATTCTTATGCGTAACTTGATTCAGAATATCAGTAGCAGCCCGGCGCCTTTGCCTTCGATACGGTCGTCAAGGCGCACATCCTGCAGGAGGATTTGGAGACGACGTGGAGGCGAATGTGGGCGGCGTTTGTGGGAAAATCGCGATCTGCAGATCAAGACCGAAGTTCCGGGCTTTCGTATTCTTCCAGGACTCTACGCAGCGTCGCGTCATCGCCCCGTTCGTATGCCACGTTCGCATCTTTTGTCAGCCGATCCCGCAAGGCTCGATCAGCTTCACTCGATGCGAGGTCTGGATGAATCTGTTTGACCACTTCGTGATAGAGTTCTCTCAGCCCATGAGAAGATGCAAAGTTAGCGATTTTCGCGGCTTCTACGTTGGTGGCAGAATATGATTCCTTTGTATGTCTGCTCCTGTTGGGTATCTTGCCAAACTCTGCGCCGAAATTAACCTCGGACGGGTAAATGAATGTACCTTTGGCGTCTACAAATTCTCTGTCAACATTCTTTCTTTTCGTAGCATTGAGCGCCAGTAGCAACACAAAAGGAAAAGTACAGATCACTCCGAGACCTATCAACCATATTCCTTTTCGATATTCGGTCTCACTACTCGCTCCGAATTCTGTCAGACTATTGATTGTTGGATCGGAAGGATCATAATAAACGGTTGAATCATGTCTAGCTAAATCATTTACGGAGTTCGAAGCCTCCGGTTTAATCGAATCCTCAGAACTTATCTGCGGACAGCTACTCTTTCCACTATATGTCTGCCCCTCAACACTAAAGTCGTATCTGCATGTATAAGGTTGGGGGAGACTGTGAAGACGGAGGTAATGGCGCAGATAAACATTGTGAGCAGACGTTGTCCTCATATTCGGCATGGCGTCAGTAAACCGAATTGCTCTATGGATGTCGATACCGCCAAAGATAAAGAAAACCACCAATGGGAACAGTAAACGATTATCGAAATCTTTCCAGTTACCTCTCATGTGAAATCCTTTTCGGCGGGTGTTGAAGAATAGAGTACGCCCAAGTGTCGGAAGTTGTCTATGCAATGTCTCGGATCGTGCTACTGGTTATATTGCACAACGCTAATCTCCTCAGGATTGCTCCGCTTCTTCTCTCTCCTCCGCTCCCGCCGCCAGCGCCAGCCCCGTCTGCACCCACTCCGGCGAATCCATTTCGCGCAGGTCGGGTTGCAGTCGTCTAACTTCGGCTAACTCGCCGTCAGAATGGGCTAACTCGCCTAACTGGCGGCCATAGGAGAATACGCCGCCCTTGCCTTCGATGGTGCCAATGAATTTGTTGTACGTATCGACACTTGTTCCGAGAGCGTTGCCGAGGCGAGTCAGATGGCTTTGCGCGACGACCAGCTTGTCGTAGATCTTCTTCCCCATCTCGTGAATGGCCTTGGCGTTCTGGGTAATCTCCGATTGCTGCCAGCCGAATTCGACTGCGCGCAAGAGGGCAATCAGCGTCGTCGGTGTGGCCATCACCACGTGGTTCTGCGCACTGAACTCGATGAGCGATGGATCGGCTTCCAGCGCTGCGCTGAAGAGCGCCTCGCTGGGCAAAAAGCAGACTACAAAATCCGGCGTGTGCTCGAATTGCTTCCAATAGGCCTTGCTGGCCAGATCTTTCAAGTGCGCCTTCACGCGCGCCGCATGGGCCGCGAAACGAAGCGTCTGCGCGGCGGGGTCTGCCGCGCCGCTGGCTTCCAAAAAGGCGTCCAGTGGCGTCTTGGCATCGACGACAATTACGCGGCCATTCGGCAATTGAATCGTCATATCCGGGCGCAGCATCTTGTCGCCTTCGTCGCGCGCGGTCACCTGCTCATGAAAGGAGCAGTACTGCACCATGCCGGCGTACTCGACGCAGCGCTTGAGCTGGAGTTCGCCCCAGTTGCCGCGCGTCTTGGGTGCGCGCAGGGCGGTGATGAGCTGCGCTGTTTCGCTGGTCAAAGCGGCCAGCGAGGCAGGAATGGAATTCTGAATATTCTCGACCAGTGTCTTCACTTCGGAATAAGCGCCGGAGCGTGATTTCTCCATCTCTTGCGCTTGCGCATTCAGGGCCATAAGCGCGGCTCCCAGTGGGTCAAGCAGATTCTTGATGGCTAACTCTTTGGCTTCAAGGGTTGATTTTGCCTCGTCAGCCTGTCCGCCCAATTGCTGCTTGGCCAAAGAAAGAAATGATTCTGTATTGGCGCGGAGAGCATCGGCGGCAGCTCCCTTGAATGCGGCGTCAAGATCACCCTTCATCTGGGTGTACTTGGCTGCTTCATCACTCAGTTGCTGCTCTGCGGAGGCAAGACGCCGACCGAGCGAATCCCGCTCCGCAGAGGTCGCGACAAGCCGTGCATCCAAGTCAGCCTTTTCAGCGCGCAAGCCCAGGATGAGTGCATCCCGCTCCTCGGTTTGCGCCTTGAAGCGTTCGCGTTCCGCGGCTTTGATTCTCAACTCCGCCATTTCCGCGTAGGCGGATTCGAGCTGCTCATTGAGCAGCCCCTCGCGCGATTCGGCGAGCTTACGTTCATTCTCAAGCTGGGTCAGAGCGGCGGCGCGGCTCTGGCGGCTTCCAATCCAGAGGCCTAGTAGAAGTCCAAGAAGAAGGGCGATGGCTCCAATGAGCGCAAGCAAGATAGCCGGGTTTTCCACGTAAAAAAGTCCTCTTCGCCTAATGTACGCCTTTATGCGGCGTTTTTTCTACAAATTTGCAAGTTTTCTGATCCCTGATCCCTGATCCCTGCCTTTACACGCCTCTGGCGCTCCCGATAGACTGAAGGACGGGGAGCCGTACAGTTTTTTGTTCGGGGCAGTTGTGCATTTGTGCCTTGAGCCGGTATGGTATACAAGCGGTGCCTGAAAAGGGCGAGCCCCGGAGAGATTCCGAAGTTCAAATATCACGAGGAGAAGCACGCATGGCCGTTGCAGACAAGATCAAACAGATTATCGTCGAGCAGTTGCAGGTCGATGAGGCCGAAGTCACCCCCGGCGCCAGTTTTCAGGAAGACTTGGGCGCGGATTCGCTGGATGTCGTCGAGCTGGTAATGCAGTTCGAAGAGGCATTTGACATTGAGATCCCCGACGAGAGCGCGGAGAAGATCAAGACCGTCAAGGACGCCGTCGATTACATCGAGAAAAACGCGAAAGGCGGCAACTAGCCCTTGAGCCGCCGAGTCGTCATCACCGGCCTGGGGCTTCTGTGCGGTGTGGGCAACACCGCGCCTCAGGTTTGGCAACAGCTTATGGCTGGAGCCAGCGGCATGGGGCCTATTCAGGGCTTCGATACCACTGGCTTCACGACCACCTTTGCCGCCGAGGTCAAGAACTTTGACCCGCTGAATTTTGTGGACAAAAAAGAGTCGCGCAAGATGGCGCGCTTTATCCACTATGCCTTTGCCGCCACTCACGAAGCCTTGACGCAGTCCGGCCTCGAGATCACTCCGGAGATTGCCGACCGGGTGGGCGTCTTTATCGGCTCGGGCATCGGCGGTTTTGAAGTGATTGAGCGCGAACACACCAACCTGTTGCAGGGTGGTCCGCGCAAGATTTCGCCTTTCTTCATTCCCGCTGCCATCGTCAACATGGCGTCGGGTTTTTTAAGCATTCGCTATGGAGCCCAAGGACCGATCTCGGCTACGGCGACGGCCTGCGCCACCAGCGCCAACGCGATTGGCGACTCGGCGCGCATCATCGAACACGGCGACGCCGATGTGATGATTGCCGGCGGTGCTGAAGCAGCGGTGACGCCGCTTTCTGTGGGCGGATTTGCCGCCATGCGCGCGCTTTCCACGCGCAACGACGACCCCACACACGCCAGCCGTCCTTTTGACAAGGATCGCGATGGTTTTGTGATCGGCGAAGGCTCGGGCATCCTCGTTCTGGAGGAGCTGGAGTTCGCCAAGAAGCGCGGCGCAAAGATTCTGGCCGAAATTATCGGCTACGGCATGAGCGCCGACGCGCATCACATCACCAGCATCGCTCCCGCAGGCATGGGTGCGCAGCGCGCCATGAGAGCCGCTCTCAAGGATGCGGGCATTCAGCCGCAAGAGGTGGGCTACATCAACGCGCACGCTACCTCGACTCCAGCCGGCGACGGCAATGAGTCGGCGGCCATTGAAGGCGTTTTTGGCGAGCACGCGTTGAGTCATAAGCTCAAGGTAAGCGGCACCAAGTCAATGCACGGGCACTTGCTGGGCGGCGCGGGCGGATTGGAGGCGGGCATCACGGTGCTGTCGCTGATCAACCAATGGCTCCCGCCGACGATTAACCTGGAGAACGTCGATCCGGAATGCCGCTTGGACTATGTGCCCAACAAGGCCATCGCTCACAGCTTCGATATTGCGCTGTCGAATTCATTTGGATTTGGCGGCATCAACGCTTCGCTGATTCTGAAGCGCTGGACGGAGTAACGACAGTGGCCAGTTAAAAGCAACAGCGCGAATCCTCACCGGGTTCGCGCTGTTTTGTGTGCCAATTATTTATCTACCCGCGATGACTGTCGCGCCAACGCCGAAAAGCACCAACCTGCCACCGCAATTCTCATCCACCAACAGCCAGTTACTGTTGGGGAATCCTAATCGCGGAATCTGCGCTACCGAAGCCTTCTGCGGACTAGATCGAGGGCTTGCTGGGTGGCCCATTCTCTGACGCGCTGGCGGTCGCCTTGGAAGGCGCGTTCGATGGAGTCGGTCCTCTGGGCATCGCTGACCGCGATGTAAACCAGGCCCACCGGCTTGCCTTCCGAGCCGCCGCTGGGTCCGGCGATGCCGGTGACACCGAGGCCGAGAGTTGCGCCGGTATAGCGGCGGATGCCGTAGGCGAGAGCTTCAGCCACATCCGCCGAGACTGCGCCTTGGCGGGCGATCAGCTCCGGAGGGACGCCGGCGAAGGCTGTTTTAAGCTCATTCGAATAGGCAATCGCTCCGCCGAGGAAGGAGCGGGAACTGCCCGCGACGCTGGTGATGCGCTGGGCGATCATGCCGCCGGTGCAGCTTTCGGCGACGGCCAGCGTGGCGCTGCGCAGACCGAGATGGTAGAGGACGATCTGCTCCAGGGAGTCGGCGCTTTCGCCGCCGGAGGAGTAAAGCCAGTCTTCCAAAGCTTCTTCCATGCGGCCGGCCAGCTCATCGACGCGCTTCTGAGCGGCTTCCAGCTTGGGCTTGGCGCAGAGCAGCGTGAGCTGAATGTCTCCGGCGTGGGCCAGGATGGTGGTTTCCACGTCCTTGTATTCGGTGTAGATGGGGGCCAGCAGCTTGTCGGCCTGGGACTCGGGAATCATGGCGGCTCTCAAGGTGCGCTTGGCGAGGCCGCGCGCGGGAAGCAGACTGCGCAGGCGCGGGGCGCACTCGGCGTCGAAGAGCGGGCGGCACTCGTTGGGCGGGCCGGGCAGAAGCATGAGCAGCTTGCGGTAGCCCTCGAAGATGACGTCCAGCCATTGGCCGGGAGCGCTGCCGTTGGGGTTCTGCAGAACGGTTGCGCCGTCCAGCACGTCGGCCTGCTTGAGGTTATTCTCCGGCATGGGGATGCGCCAGGTGGCGGCGCGGGCGGCCAGCACGACGACCTGATCGTGGTCGCGACGTAGTTCGATGGAGAGCGCTTCGGCGACGGCTTCGCGGGTGAGGTCGTCTTCGGTGGGGCCGAGTCCTCCCATGACTACGACAATGTCGGTGCGGGCGAGGGCGGCGCGGAGGGCGCTGACCAGATCACGCTGGCGGTCGCCAACGATGGTCTTGAAGGCGACGGTGACGCCCAGCAGGTTGAGCTTCTCCGTTACGTACAGGGAGTTGGTGTCCTGACGGAAAGGCGTGAGCATCTCGGAGCCGATGGCGATGATTTCAGCTTTCATAGGGCAGTTCTCAGTTCACAGATCTCAGTTAAATACTTATAACTCATCATCGTCAGTGTATCGTAATCGCAATGAGGCTGCGATGTACAGGGCACAGTTTTTCAAGGCTCAGGATGATACTTCAGAGTTGATGACCGGAGCACCTGCCCCTGTTGAAAACAGGCGAACAAACGGGGAACGCTACATAGGGGGGGCATAAGCGCTAAGATAAAGGTTGACGATTTTTCGAAGTTGATCTAGTCTTTTCACATGGCTGAGCTTGAGAACTGGCAAGTCCTTCGTACTCTGTTTCCTCCTGGCTGGGAAGAGTTGGGCAGAACG